>Ga0126342_10011327_pt1 | contig 15932 bp, 15 predicted proteins | sample Cyp1metagenome_FD_92528 | JGI IMG/M metagenome (GOLD analysis project Ga0126342, IMG submission 92528) | Coral microbial communities from Lord Howe Island, Old Settlement Bay, Australia - Cyphastrea 1 metagenome | ecosystem: Host-associated > Invertebrates > Cnidaria > Coral ... | reverse complement strand
CATCAGCGGTCTCGAAATGGAAAGGAACCCTCACATGACCATGTTCAGCATGGTATGCAGTCAGATTGCGGAAGCCCAGCTCCCAATCCTCAGCGAATGGATCCCAAACCGTACCAAGAGAATTCAAGCGCTCCACACGCTCTTGGCACAGCTTCCGCTTTGCTTTGCTGTGGCGCTGCTTACGAATCCAGGTGCCAAGTTTGCCGCCGTCAGCAGTCTCGAAGTTGCTGGGAACCCTAACATGTCCATGTTCAGCATGGTATGCAGTCAGATTGCGGAAGCCCAGCTCCCAGTCCATGGAATTTGTCTTGAAGAGTGATGGAAAAACGCGGAGACGCAAAAGGCGGGCTGCTTCTTCAATAGGGTCATGGTTCTGGCTGTTCAAATGCTTCGAATACACCGAAATCCTCGAGTTGACACTTGCATCTTTGAGGGTCTGACTTATAGACGTTCTCAAAAGCAGGTCAGCTTGCGCAAGCTCCATCAACAATCGTCCCAACTCAATGTCCTCAACCAACGTCCCATCCTCAACCTGCGACAGTGGAGGTGCAATGACCATGGCATCAATCTTGCGCGGATGCTTCCGCAAGACTCTTCCCACACACTGGCGCAGGCGCACCGCATGTCTCGGTGCCACGAAGAGGCAGGTATCGGCACATGGCAGGTCAACCCCTTCACTCAGGACATCCACCGTGACCAAAACCCTGATCCCTCCATGTGCTGGGCTCCGACCAAAGCTTCGCAAGATCTGTTGACGATGTGCTTTGGATGTGTGGCCATTGTAATGATCGGCAGGGATGCCTTTGCTGTTAAGGAGCCGTGTGAAATATCTTGCCTCGTCAACGGTGTTGCAAAATGCCAGGATCTTCCTTGCCATCGGCAGGTCCTGAATAAGTTCCACCAAACCGGGCCGTGGATCACCTGCAGTGAGAATTGGCACCATCACACTGTAGTCGCTGATAATGCCAGCCTCAATGGCAGGACGGAGGCCAAACTCAAAGTCGGGTTTGTTTCTCAGCAAGGTTGCACTGAAGAAGATCCTTTTCTTGGCATCCAACCCCAGCACTTGCATCGCATGAACACCATCTACAGTTTCATTCCCTGAAGCATCTTCTGAGCTGGGCTCGTAGTGATGAGCTTCATCCAAAATCTGCAGTTCGAAGGTCAAATTCTGCAGCTGCCAGGCCGAATTCCGCACACACACGAAGAGCTGCGCTGACAAGTCCGCAGGGTATCCCGTGCCCACACGGGAGATTCGAAATGGCAACGTCTCTTCCAGCAGATCGGCCAGTTGCTCCATCAGATCCAACTTTGGGACGATGATGCATGCCTTCCCTGGGCCCAGGCCCAAGCCAGCCAACAAGTCTGTCATGACCAAGCTCTTCCCAGTGCCAGTGGCCATTTCAACAAAGAAGTCCTGTTGGGTGGTGGCTTCTACCCATTTGCCAAACTGGCCGTTCAGTCGGTACAAATATGCAAAAGAATGCACAATATCATTTGACAATTTTCCCATGTTGCCAAGTAGGAGTCTGAACTGTAATACAAGTCGAACAATTGGTACTTCTTACTTGAATTTTATATAACTTTATACTACTCACAAAATCTCACAAATACACAAACGGCTTCGAAATCAGCACCCAGTCCCGCTTGGAGTTGGTCAGAAACTTCTGGCATTGAGCCAGGCAGGCGAGTTGATGAGGCCAGCGCTTCAGGTCCTGAAACCATGGTGGCTGCAAGGATAGGCCAAGAATGGGAACCCTAAAGGTGCTACAGGTCATTGAAAATCCGCAAGTTTTTGATGGCCTTGTTCTAGTATGGATGCTGGGAATAGTAAGGTACAAAGTCATGTATGGAGTAACTGGGATTACATGAGGGCTGGTTTGAACCATGTGCGTCTCAGAGATCGATCAATCTTGATTGGCACAAAAGAAGGCTTTACTAATTAATATACCATCATATTTTACCTGCCATAATGCATGATCAATTCTGGGTCAAACTTACAGTAGGCACCCCAAAAAAATGATGATGCAGGACTGTGGATCAAACCCCTGTTCCTTGGTGAACATCGAAATAGCTTACATTGCTTTTGCGATTCATTCCCCAAAATATCAGTCCTGGAGTTGTGTCAAAATTTGGAAACCAGACTCTCAAGGTCGGTTTGTCATCATTTCACCCAATTCACAATTGCCATGTTCGGGCACCCCCCACTCTCACACGAATCGAGGGTATCAGATTCTGACCCAGCCCAAAATATTTACGAACTGCCCGAAATGCTTACTTACCCCGGTCCTTTTTCCCAAGCTCCAGCATCACGTCTTTCGCTGACTCGTTTCTTGCAAGCTCTCGCCACCTGGAGCGGTTGAAGCGATTGGATGCGCCGAGCGCAAACCATTCCCATCCTGTCCGGGTGCCTTTAAAACATGCAATTCAAACTTACAACCAAAATGTTCTGCTCAGCGATTGCCATTCCTGGCAAAGATTCTGGGAGACCCCAGTTGGAAGTGCCCAATTCCCACCTCTCGATCTCATCCTGCGTGTAGCGTCGGTGCTTTGCTCCGCTCCATTCCCAGTCCTGCGGCAGCCGCGTGCTCTCGTTGGTGGCTACCACCATCTGCTGAACCCGATCCTTCAAGGGCGACCCCTCGGAACGCACCAAGTAGTAGAACCTCGGTGGATGGAAAACTGGGGATGTGTTGAATGGGAAGGAGAACACAAACAAGGCAAAAAATAGCGGAGATGTGATGAGGATCCTATTGGTCTAGGGTTAAAAACAAACAATATATGTCAAACTGTCTGAACATCATTGAACCCACTCAATCCAAACTCCAGTCAGACCATACGGATCTCATCTCTCATCTCCTCATGGTTTCACCCAGCAACATGGCCAGACGTGCCATTGGCACATAGCCCTGGTAATCCTTTGCCTGCACGGCTGTGCTGAGATTCAACGCTAGGGAGTCGATGCCACGATCCGCCCCGGGCAGGCCCCAGAAGTCCTCCAGGGGGTGACTTCATATAAAATGATATAAAGTTGGTAGAAACGAACATAATATTCATACATAATTCCCCTGCAGTGGTTAAGACCACACGCAATGGTTACGACCACACGAAACAAGCAAACACTTTAACAAGCTCCTTGAAATCAGCAGGTATTTGGCCTCAAATTGTGCTGGCCAACTAACCATAAAATGCAAAATCAACCAAACAACAGTATCTTGCCACAAGACTTCTCTTCCAAACACCTCTTTACGATTCTGTATGTGTCATGATTCAATGAGGATTCCGACTTAGATTGCAGAGGCATTTCATCAGCATCAGATGATGCCGTCTCCCCCAAATCCCCTTCACTTTTTTTGCAGTCTGGTTCGGGAACACCTAAATCAATGAACTAATTTTGAAAAAACATTTCCCAGACTTCACAGCCAAGCAGCTCCACGGCACCGTTTCCAAGTCCAACGCCGAAATCAGCTCCAGCTCCCGCCCCGGCCGCAGGTTCCCCTCCGCAATGGCCTCCAGGGCCTTGCTGCGCACGGCCGCGTGGATCCGCCGTACCTCCAGCGGTGCCAGCGGCGCAAGGCGTGGCCCAAGGACCTGGGCCCGGAGCCAGCAGCAGCTCAGGGCGAGGCACAGCAGGACACCAAGGCGGCGACGGTGGAGGGAACGGGAGGCCATGGTGATGCACGGGTGTGGCCGGGGTGTGGCTGAGGCAAATGGCTGAAGAGTGGAAGTGCAATGAGTGGGGATGGAAATGGGAAGGGTGAACTCCCAGATGGTCGGATCCCAACTGCGAGTCTGCGACGCCTTTTGGACTTCCTTCAGGGTCACTGGGACACGGCAGAAGAGCAGATACATCCTGTGGCCACGTTTTCTTGGCATCAAAACATGGGAAATTGCTGGGATAGACTGGAATTTGCTGGGATATGTAACCAGCAAAGTATGAATTCTGGGGTGCCCTATCTTCAGACACACCCTTGTAGAAACAGGTGAAACTTTAAGACCTGGGGCACAGAAGATGTGTTTTGTTTTGTGGTATTAGCTGGTACACATTCAACTTTAGGCAGTGATGTAGAATTTTGACCCATGGCCATTCTGGGGATTAACGGCAAAAAGTGGGGGATGACTGGTAAATCCCTTAGCATCATGTACCTAGAATGGTTGTGAAAAATCTGGGCTCACGGCAACCCCCAAAAAGATACGAAAGTAAAATCCTAGTAAAATAATATCAAATCATCGTTCTCTCTTTTTGGATCTTTTTGGCGTTTCTATAACCCTCTTTTTTCATCACCCTTTGGAATCAAAAGTGCATGTGGTGGGATGGGGCCAGCCAATCACGGCGACGAAGCTTGATCATCGAAGCTGGGCAAAAGCAAATAGTGTTGAACCAAGGAAACGGTTGGTTGAAAGAATCGGCAAAAACGGCAATCAGATAGTACGTGCTCCGGAAAAAAGTGTGATACAAATTGAAAAGTACAGCGACTCTGGTGAATCTGTGATTCCTGGACAACCTGCATTTAAAAAAAAATGGTGATTGGGATGTAAGCATGGTCTCCAACCAGTGCCATCTCCAACAGCAAATCCACCTCTCCAAGTCTTCGATCTTGTCGCACTGGAACATCCAGGCGCACCTCAATCGTGGGGGATGGTTAGAGACTAAAGCGAATGATCAAATGAGGATGGTTCCATGATGTTCCATTTTTGGGGGATGTCCAAATGCTCAAAATGATTGATCCCAAAAAAATTGGTTTAGGGGATGGTTTCGATACCGCAATTTCAATATTGTGAGTGCATCAAACGGGTGTCAAAACCTGAAACCCTACATTTGGGTTGAATAAATGTCATCAACATCACCAGCCATTCTGCTTTTGGAACATTATTTTCCATGGTTAAATCATCATTTTCCATGGTTAAACCACCATTTTCCAAGGTGAAACCACCATTTTCCATGGGGAGAGCCATCCATCAGTCTGAAGTCAGGGCACCCAGAATTCTCCATGTGGATCAAGGTCTTGTAGTGGACCTGGATCCACTCTTCATCGCACAGCTCCTGGAGAGAATGGGGGACCCCTGAAGAAAGCTGTGGTTAACCCACAGAAGAAACCACATGAAAGCACCAATTCGGATGGAGTTTACACCACCCGTGGCCCTTTCTGAATGGTAAAGTGGGGTTGGTTTATTGCTGGGTTTACCGTAGAAAAGAATTCATTGAGAGCAACTCTTTTGGAACCCGGACTGGGAAGTTTCTGGAAGTCTGGAGGCAGCACAGTCCAAAACCATGTCTGTCACTTGCTGAGAATTTCACCAAGCTCCCTGCGAAACTGTGGAATCGTCACAAGAAGATCGGCAATGTGGGTGATGGATTTGAACAGAAAACCAAATTAAATTTCATGGATGTATCAGAAATCCTATAATATGAAATCCTATAATATGTATATATATATATATTCATATATGTGCATATTACTGTAATTGATTCATAGTGGTTTAGTTGTTTGACCCGTGATGTAACCACCAAGTTGAAAACTAATGATAATGACAATATGAGTAAGAATAAGAATAACAACGCTACTATCAATCGTAACCATAGAATGGAAATGGTAGTAGTAATAATGATGATGATGATGATGGTGATGATCATGATCATGATATAGAAATGATATGTAATGATTCAGTAGCAGTACTAGGTCGTCATCACCATCATCATTAAATCAGCTCCAAACGCCCTGCCGCGTTGCGCCTGTATCTTCTCCATGGTGGTTTCATGCAGGTAGTTTTCGACCTCAACCGCTACCAGAGGAGCTGCACTAATGTGGGCAACCATGGGCAACCCAATAATAAACCTACCAATTGGGGATGGGTTTTACCACCCCATTTATGGTGATTTGGGGGATGGTTTGTTATTGGGTTTATATAGGATGATGTTAAGGTCAACTAGCTATGAAACGTGGGCGCTCTCAAACCGGCCAATCTACATTGGATTCCAATGACTTTGATTAGTTGTAACCGATAATCATCTATTTTAGGAAATGAATCCTGGATTCGTATGGATTTCAATCGCCGGGTTGGCATAGATTATTGTGGCAAAATTGGGAAAATGGGGCATGGTTTATGGTGTGGTTTACCATTTTAATTGATTTGTAGCTCGTCATTTGCAGCTTGAAGGGGGGCAATCCCACTTCGTAACCATTCATTGATTTCTGTGAGCATCGCGGTTTCGCTTCCTAGCTATCCCTGCGAATCCATGCCAGCACAGGACAGACCCGGTACACAACATCTGTCGTAGGGTATCTTGTTCGGGCTGAAGTACCTTGTTAGGATGGTTCTGTATCTAGATTGCATACAGTACAGTACAGTACAGTACAGTACAGTTCCTTTGATCCACTATGTACTTTTCCCACTCCTTTGGCGTTTCAATACAGAATTGAACAAGTTGAGGTGGAAGGCACACGCTGAGACAACTTTGATCAAGCATAGACAAAGACCCATCAGGATTAGGGTTTATCCAAACATTGGATACACCTAAAATCCAAGCAGGTTTGGAAAAATGTTTACCCGGTATTTACCCTCCAATTTCGGATAAATGTATTTTCTGTTGGCTGTATGTGTATATATATATATAATATACACAGTGTGTATTAGTATATATATATATATAATCATATAGAGTATATATATATGCATAGATATAATCATACATGTAATCATACATATATGTATGATCATATATATATATGCATGTAGGCATGCATCTATGTACGTACGTACATCTGTCTGTCTGTCTGCCTGTCTGTATGTAGGATTATGTATATAGGTAGGTACGCATGTGTCAACCCCTATGTTGCAAATCCCCAATTTCCACTGGTTCACATCCACATTTTGTTTGGTAGAATCCACGTCTTGGCTGGTTTAATACCATTTTGATCTGCTCAAATCCTCGATTTTGGCTGGGCAAATCACCAATGTTGCTGCTAAAATCAGATTTTTGCTGGTTCAATCTCAATTTTCCAGAGGGGTTGCTTTTGGGGTGGAAATTGAAATCGTAGAATAAGCGGGGACTTGCAGCCACTCCGATCAATTTCGCCGGTTCCAGAAGTCAAGACCAACCAACCTCTAGGCTCCCGACCCGCGCTTTCTCCTCCCGAATTCTCTTCTCGGCCTGGTGCGGACGGTTGAGATGGGAATGGAGGAAGACCCTGCACTCTAATGATCTTGTAATGTTGGGAATCTGGAATTTGTTAGGAATGTATTGGGAAATATAGGGATGTTATGATGCTATGGATTTTTTAGAGTGCAATTTAGATCATTTAGATATATTTGGAAATTGTTGGGAAAATATTGTGGACATCATGCGGATATACAGGAGGTGTAACTAACAATTGGAGTTTCTGGATAGAAATTTGCTTGGTTAGTGTTTGTGGGGTTAATTTACCCACGAATAAATGGGATAACCCAGGAAATGGGTATATATGAACTAGTCTTGTCACTCAGTGATCAAAATCCTGGGATGATCCTCCAAGTAACGATACTCTCACAACACAAATGTGGTTGTTCCATAAGCTGTAAGCGACCACTCAGCTTGGTCATATAACTGGTTGGTGAATTAGCATGAATTAGCAACAACCAACTGCGAAACAAACATATTCATCTTTGCGGATCATCCTCATTCTTGCAGTGATGCAACCTACAATGTATGAAGGTTTCCTAAATTGGGGTTCCCCCAACTGATGCAACTTTATATAGAGCATTTTAGTTTAATTCCAACATTAGACCATTTTAGTATTGAAACCCATGGTGACTTGGGGATCCCCCATGACTCAGGAAACCCCGATTTTACCATCATTCTTCATACATCAGCACTTGAAACGACCACAGACCTTTCAGGTCCTTTGAGGAGCTTCTCCGAAATCGGACATGGCCTTTTTCATCTCCAGTCAAGTGAACATACCTCCCAGCCCTGGCCTTTTTCAAATAGTCAGAGCATGGATTTTGAGAAATGTACTGCTTCGACTCATCCTGCGGCTTCATTGGGGATCCTCATCCCCAAAAAAAAAGTGGGAAAATCCCCTACAGATGGAAGTTTTAATGGAAAAATCTGGGAAAAATCTGGGGATATTGTGGGACAATGTGGGCAACCCTGGCTGCCATATTTATTATCAACAACTCCTTTGGGGATGGTTTATGACATTGGGTTTTTCCAACGCCAGCCATGTTGATTAAAAGACCTTCCATGGGATTTCCATGGATTTGGGGGGTCCAACTTGGTGAAGATTCCGCTCCCATTGGTTGGATATGTATGTGTATATATGTATATATATATATATATGTATACATGTGAGATTGCATGTGTACATGTGTACATGTATGTTTACATGTATACATGTATAGATGTATAGATGTATATATGTATACGGATACATAGAGGTGATAGATTCCATGCTTGGGGACTGTGCACTGGCTACGGCCAACCTGACTTCCTGAAGGCGAAGATTTCTCAACATGGGGGGTGCCAAAAACCATGCCTTTCAAATGGTTCCAATACTAAAATGATCTGAAGTTGGACCCAAATCTTAATACCATAGTTTACCTCAACCGAAGGACCATTTTTTATAGAACCCCCCTAAATACTTTTGGGTCGGTCCTTTGTTTTAACCCAAAAGTTGAGTAGAACTTCCAGGAAACGTTCCAGAGATCAGCAAAAACGATCCATTGCCTGGTAGAACTTGCGGGTGTGATCCAAGAATTGATCTTCAAAGCATTCCCGGTAGACCTGAGGTGCTAGGTCAAAGCCTGCCAGGATGGAACTGTCAAGACATGTTTAACGTGGTTCTGATTATATATAAGTATACATATATATATATGTGTGTAACAGTGTATATATATAACTATATAACTATACATACCCATAATACCCACCCTTTTGGTTGTTTTCCTGGTGATTTTGGGGTGGTTCACCGAATCTGAACCATATGCTTAGGCTTAAACTCAATTGGAAGACCACCAAAATCATGGTGACTGGGGATTTCCAGAAACCTGCAATAGCAAAATCAAGAGTAGGTTTTTTGTGGATTCTCCCCCTTTTTTTCAGCCCCAATATGACCAATATATACCAACTGGTTGGTGGTTTCAATCCCTCTGAAAAATATTGTCAGTTGGGATCATTATTCCCAATATATGGCAAAATAAACGCCATGTTCCAAACCACCAACCAGCTAACATGGCATCTCCGATTGTGGATTTCCAGTACAACCCGTGAAGTCGCCATCGAGGCACATTTTTGCCCTGCACCCCAAGCTCGACCAACATGTTCACCGTATGCTTCAGTAAGATCCGGTCCACCTACGGCGGAAGCGGAAATTCACATGGCAACCACGTCTATCTGGGAAATTGTATGGCAAAATTTGGAGATCATGCGATTTCGAGAGTTAGTTTATCATGTTCTTATGAATTTGATTTGTTTTTGGAGGCTAATCAGTCAATCAGAAATGATTTGGCCATCAGGAGTTTTCCCTATTTAATCATACATTGTTGCATCATGTTGCATCTATATGTGTATATATATATGGTATAATTTCCATCCTGAAGGTGAAATGATCTGATAGTTTTACCATCAAAATGATACAATCGGACCCTCCAGTATTCAAACACGGGAATTCCTCATGTTCAAGAGGAACCTCATGTGGTTTGTTCTGCTTTGAAACATCTTCCGGGCCAAATCTTTGGCGCTGGTGGGTTGGGATTTTTAGATTGTGCCAGGGTCGAAAAAAGTATAGAGATCGTAGTAGATGTCCAAAACATTCCAAAACATTCTTTTGAATTTCGGCAATTATGTTTCTGGGTCAAACTTGGCGAGCCAAACAATGTTCAAGATTGATAAAATCAAAATCCGTGTTGAAGATGGAGGTGTCCAATCTATGGGCCCCCCCAAATCATCACCATTTGAGCATTGAAACACATGGTTTTTCACCTGTTCGCCACGGCGTTCTGCATTGATGTTGTCCAACCTTGCAGCATGTCGTTAGCACCAAAATGCAAGCCATGGAAGCAATGGAAGCCATGGTTTTAGCTTTAGTAACCCCAAAATGGCAAGACATGGGTAAATGATGGTTATTTAGGGTCTGGTTTGTTGAATAAACATGAATAAACTCCACACATTCCAAAATCATCCTGCTAGCGGCTAGCGAAACATATGGGGAAATGACATGACCCGTAAGTGTCGCAGAATTTCTTTGCGCCCCAAGCATTGCTTCGCCATTGGTTCGCTACCCGTTGGACCCGTCTTTCTGACCTGATACAGAATTTCCACCCGCCTTTTGGATCTTTAGGAGGTTGTTTTTTTTGAGTCAGTTTCACTCAACGTTTGAAAAAAGACTGGAGCTCGTATATCTAGTAGAGGTCTTGACAATAGCTCCAAAATCCGCCATCATCACTGAATCATCACCATCAATGTTCGAGTCCAAAATCCCTCTACAACAGCTGGCTGCTGCCAAGAGACATCAAGGTGAGAAGTTGTGACTTGACTCGTGCGTGTCCCGACACCTAGACCAACAAGAGCCGTGCCCAGCTTGGTGATCCGTGAGATTCTGAGGTTGCATGACTTTTGGGATCTAACTGGAGATACTCTGCTGCACTGAAAAAAAAATGATGTGTGATATAGTTGGTCAAAGTTTGTTGGAACCAGTTTTCTTGGTCATATCCGTGTTTGCTTGGTGCTCTTCCCACGGTATCTTTGGTTTACCTCTATAAATCAACAATGACATTGGATAATATTAATCATATATATATATATAATATCCTGTTTTAGCCCATGCTTCTGCGCTATGTCCACTTGGGATATATGAAAATCTTCCATTCATCACCCAGTGGTCACACCACACCTTCTCTCGGAAGATCATGAGGCCCATCTCGTAGACCGGAACCTGCACCGGACAACGGAAGCTTCCACGGCGACGGCTGACCCAATCCATGGATAGGTCAATACATTGAAGTACTAAGTATATAATACATATGTACATCATACAGTCATTTGCGTATATATATATATATAATCTAACCATATATAATGTGTATATATATACACATATGTACTAATATCTAGATAGGGATACCTTGAATAGATACATGGACATAATATATGACTTAATAAATATCTGCAGTAAATATGTGATCTATGTACGCATTCTACATATCATGCATTCATCTAAATTAACATGATGTCCAACCAATGCCTGGTGGTGCCCACGAAGGCACCTTTTTGTACTGGGTCACAAAGTTTCTGTCCATGTACATCAGGATGTCCCGGATCATCACCTGAAACCCAAATCACAGGAGCCTCTGGGACTTTTATATTGAAACATGCTGCTGTTCCATCAAAATGGTAGTTTACCAACAGGTATCCCCATGATTATCCCCATGAAACTCCAGTAAATCATCAGTTTCGCGAGGTAAAACAGCCATGTTATATCATGTCATGCCATTTTTCATAGCTAAATCCACCATTACCAGAGGCAACAGAGCGGTTCAGCTTCAGCTTCTTCCACTAGTCTGAGCATCGAACCATGGTGGTCTTGTGATCGTCCCACTGCTTCTTCCTGGCTAATCCCTTCCCCCTAATATTCAACGCCCTCCAGAAACCATGGTTTAGTAGGCTATTTACGCATGGGGATTATTCAGGTGTTTCATGTCAAGATGGGAAAATTCACCCATATCCACCATGGCCATGTCTCATGTCAGATCTGATTTCTTGCGCAATGTTTGATGTTTACCCCAAGCTCAACCATCTGTTACCCTATATATATATATACATATATATATATACATGACATGGCAAGGGCAAATCCAACATTTACTCGAAACTCACTTACAGGAGATTTTAGATGGGTGTCTTTGAAAATGAACTATACTCCAAAAGCATTAGTTTCCTAAAAAGAGCCAGTGACTTGGATGGTAACATGGGGTCCCCATGCAGAAATCTCCGCCTTCCGGCTATCATGGCTGGCAAATCCCCCAAAATCAAAGGAGGTTTATAGCTGGGACATCGAACAATATCCGGGCTACCCTCTGGTGAACTAACAGTTTGCTATTGAAAATGGCCATTGAAATAGTGAGTTTTCCCATTAAAAATGGTGGATCTTTCCATTGCTATGTTAGTTCACCAGAGGGTAGCCCTAAATTCCGCCAAGGCACAGCTCTTCTAAGAGCCGATCGCTAGGGCCTGAGTCATCGATGGCTTTTCGGGAAAAATCTGCCGAAAACCATCGGTTTTTCCCCAAAGAAAACTGGAAAATTCTGCAGATTTTCCCTTCATGCCTGGTGAAATGCCATAGTTTTCCGCCTGCTCGCTTGGTACGCTATCTTGTTGGCAATAGATACACCATATTTGGCAGTGACCTGAATCCCTTCTCAATACAACAGGACTGGGCCCTTTGCCAACCTTTACTGAGGTCAACCATCAAAGAGTCTGGGGCATTTCCCCAACAGTGGGGGATATCAGAAGCAAACTAAACAGGGATATGATCAACGAACCGTACTTAATTGCAAAAAGAAACAACGAGAAAAGCCATCTGCTGCCAAGTACTAGATTTCAACCCACTGGGGTACTGGGACTTGAGAATTGAAAGTGTTCATTGTTGCAGTGTGGGTTTTAATTTAGTGCCCATGAAATTGCAATGGTGGTGGTGATGAGAAGGAGAAGGAGAGGGAGAAGGGGAAGGGGGGATGGGGAGGAGGATATGATTGTTGTCATCATGAGGTTGTTTGAGGAAGGAGGACATAGTCTTGAAGATGACTTTCAGATTATCAGATGATGAGGAGGATAAACACGGTGATGAGGACTCCTAGAAAAGTGGTTTCCATGGTAGAGTTGCAAGTGTCAAGTCATGCCAGTTGTCTTCTTGTATTTATGATGCGGCACTTATGACTCAAAGACCAGGAAAACAAAGGAGTCCAACCCCAATGCCAACTGATCAGCATGAGATTCCGTTCAGAAAAAAAAACAGGTAGCATATATATCCCCAGCTACATAGCAAAACATAATAGACCATATTGGCAATATATAGATAAATGATCTTCCTGGCCATATACTGTGTAGCATATAGCAGCTATATATATATATATATGTGTATAAATAATTATACATATATGTATATAGCTATATATGTATACATATACATATGTATATATATATATATAGATATATATACGTATATGTATATACATGTATATATATGTATATGTATATGTATATATATATATGTATATACTGTATATGCTCAACCAGTGCCCATCCATTGAGCTTCCTGGCATTCAATGCAACTTTGCGCCACCACCTTCAGGTGGTCTGCCACCACGCCCTGCCATGTTACATGACATGGGTAAAACCTGCCAACCATTTTGTTGAACGAAAATCTAATTCAGCCAACCAGAAAATGAAGATGTAAACTTTGTAAACTAATAAGAATTATGCATTTAACATCCAACAAAAATGGTGGGTTAAGTTTCGAGATCATGATAGTTGCCACTGCTTGACTTCATCTTCGAGCTTGCGTCGATTCAGCCGGAGCCTGAACACCGTTGTACAAGAGCTCTCCATACCTGGCGAGCCCAATACCATCCAAAACCCCTGCTAGTTATGCCGGGTTTTATGGAATGTTGTGGATGTTCATCCAAGAAAACATGTGAAATCCTGGTATTGTAGCTCTTGATCCAATCAATGGGAATTCCAGGATCCTAAAATGGAGGTACTGTACCATATAAGGCCATATTTTGCTGGGATAGTCCCTTACATGGCCATTGATCCAACCCCAAATTCGAAGAGATTCGGGCTACATTGGCTGTCGGAACGGTGCGACTCCCCGATGTCCCCCTTTCGAGGCAAGGGGCTTGTGCAACACCAAGTTGTAGGCGTTCCGGTAAAGCTCCTGAGAAGGTCTGGGAGATTCAAACATCTACGACGTCTTATGAAAATGATGATCATGGTTGATGTTAATAAAGATTATTATGGTTAATAATAAAGATATATAAAGATGATATCATTACTTTTATCAAACATCTGGGAGATAAAGATTATGGTTGATAATAACTTTTGTTTAAGTTGTTTATTTGTTGATTTTGGAAGGCAACAAGCGTTTTCACTATACTAGTTCGGGTGGGGAATGCAACAAGCGTTTTACTAGGATCCTTCAGTGCGCAAAACGCTTCTTTCGTTTGTTTGGTGAAAACCTGGTGTATTCACCAGGCTTTCACCAAGTTTTCACCAGGTTTTGGCATTAACCGAGTTTTCACCAGGTTTTGCAAATTCACCAGGTTTTCACCACGTTTTGAAAATAACCACCATGTTCACCAAGTTTTTGGAAATTCACCACGTCTTTTGCCAGTTTTTGAAAATTCACAAGGTTTTGGAAATGCAACAGGTTTTCACCAAGTTCTGGAAATTCACCAGGTTTTCACCAAGTGTTCACCAGTTTTTCAGATTTTTCACCAAGCCTGGGCGATCAATCAGGAGGTTTCAGAATCGCACCAAGTTTTCACTGCAGTGATTGTAGGTATGTAATCTTGAAAGAAGCGTTTTTTCGGCACCATTTCCAGGAAAAAAACGCAGAAGCGTTCTGTACTCAACTCTCTCTTGAACACAGAAAACGCTTCTTTGGAATGAAACGTTGGTGGATCCCTGGCAAAACCTCCGTAAGCAACTTAACAATAACTTATGATCACAATTATGATAATAATTATGGTAATAACCAAACTACTATTACATCTCTATATTATATATATATTTATTTATTTATTTACCAATCATCGACAGTGTGATTTTCCTGGCTTAGCTGGCCAGGTTGGACTGCTGTGGGCCGATTTCGTAGGCGCAAAAAAAAAAACATGGCAATGGAAAATACCCCATTTAGTTCGATGATTTAATGGTTTAAAGTGGTGATGTTGAGCAAACTGGTAACTTACCAGAGAGTGTATATAAATCTATATATATATATATATATATATTACACAGTAATATATATGGAGGTTTCCTAAAATGGGGGTACTCCCAAATCCTCCCAAATCGGACAATTTTTAGTATTGAAATCCATGGTTTTGGGGTACCACTATTTTGGGAAACCTCCACATATATATATATCCATCTATCTATCATCTATCTATCTATCTATCTAATATATCATATATATTGACTAAGCCTCAGGAAAGGGCACCGTGCAAATTTTCGCCTGGTTCCTAGCCGGAAGATCCTCTCTGACATGTTGTCTCAGAATGCGCATAGATATACAATATACATCAGTATACAGGTATGATATAGAACCCATAGTACTAACATGAGAGATATGGAACCACCACATGCATCCCAGCCCTCCTCAAAGGACAAGGAGGAGGCGTTGTGCTGATGGATCTGATGAATGGCATGCCTCAAGCATTCCCACCTGGCACTGAGTCCGTTGGATGAGGCTAGAGGCTTTCCACTGGGAATATCTAGAGACTAATGTGTATATGTATATATATATAAGTACGGTATATATGATGTATTATATTGCATGTTATATACATATACATATACATATACATATACATATACATATACATATACATATACATGTCCTTTACAGGCATAGATACATATACATCAGGCTTACGTGGGCCTTTCCAATGAAATGAGCCATAGATGTAATTTCCGTGGGGCCCCTTTGCATCACAGGCCAAGGGCTCGCCCAGGTTGGGCATCCCCTTCGGCCGATGCCAAAGATCTGATATGGGATTGTCTGAACATAGGGTCCATATATAGATATATAGATATATAGATATATAGATATATATATATATATATATATATATGTATAATTATATATAATTATACATATACATAACGTCATAATTATATTGTATTATATTATATTATATTATATTGTATTATATTATATTATATTGTATTATATTAT
>Ga0126342_10011326_pt1 | contig 15932 bp, 10 predicted proteins | sample Cyp1metagenome_FD_92528 | JGI IMG/M metagenome (GOLD analysis project Ga0126342, IMG submission 92528) | Coral microbial communities from Lord Howe Island, Old Settlement Bay, Australia - Cyphastrea 1 metagenome | ecosystem: Host-associated > Invertebrates > Cnidaria > Coral ... | reverse complement strand
CGATCTGGAAGTCGCGGTTGAGGTCCGGCAGTGCCCACTGCGATCTGGAAGTCGCGGTTGAGGTCCGGCAGTGCCCACTGGGATCTTGAGCTCGCGGTGGAGGTCCGGCAGTGCCCACTGGGATCTGGAGGTCCGGCTGTGCCCACTGGGATCTGGACTGCGAGGAGGAGGATGCGGAGGCGGAGGAGGAGGAGAACAGCTCTGATAAAATCTAACAACCCTCACCTGGCAGGTGGGGAATAAGATGTTCAATTTCCGCGTTTGATTCCCAGAGGGAAACCCATTGATATTCCTATTATATATATTCCTTATTAAACCCTATAATGTTAGTAAAGCAAGAAACAGCCATCCATGCAAACTGATGTGTGATAGCACCCATAAAAATTGTGAGATTGGAGATAGTGGATCCTATTGCTTTACGAACTTCATATGGTTAATGAATATATATACTTAGAATTCAGCATGACCCCGTTATATAATAAATATGTATCGATAATTATTAATATCATTTAATATCCCATCATTGTTCCCATTCATATCCCCTTCTAAAACCACATACCCTCTGGTAAACTAACATAACTATGGAAAATTACCATCTTTAATGGGTAAATCAATCATAAATGGCCATGTTCAATAGCTATTTTGACATAACCAGAGGGTAAATGGTTAGTAGTACCATAGGCATCCCCAGGATTTCTCAATCCCAGCATCGCTGCAGATGCCCCGACCGGCATCTGCAGGTTGGCACTGATGCGTCGCCAGCCTCAAGGAGGCCTTTCCCCCGCAAACGCTGCAGGACGCCATGGCGGCCATGGGCCAAGCTGTCCTGTTTGGGGATGGCTTTGTGTGAAATGGTCAGGTTTCATCTGGTTACTTTTTTGGTTTCATATATGGTTTCTTCCAAGTCAACCATGATGGTTTAATCAATCCAGCTCACTTTTTGGTTGCAGATCGAAAAAGGTTCAACTTAAATTTGGAATGGGCTATGGCAATGTGACAATTGCGACTATGTGACTATGTGTCACAATGTGTGGTTTCACACTTAATTACACACATGCGTTGAATGGGTTTTCAATGTTTTTCAACCAGATAGGGATAGGTCAGCTTTTTCGGAATGATATTGAAGCTTGGCCTATTGAAGCTTTTTCAGAAGATGAATGAGCGTTTTCAAAGTTCAGCTTCTGAACCTTCGTGGGCTTGTCACTGCTTTCTCTACCTTCGGAAGCATTTCCCAGATGACTCGCGGTGGTTATGGGAGGCTACACTTGTGAACATGATTATGGGCCACAATTTCGGCTTGAAAAAAATAGTCAATCCGTTTGGTCTCAAACAATCCGTTTCGGTGTTGATCCAACCCTTTTTGTGAATCCTGGGGCCCTAGAGCCGACAAATTTCATGGCAGGACTAGGACTGTTCCGAATCAGATTTCCACGAGCCGGCTCAAACGACCTAACTTTGGCCATGATTTCTCAATGTGGGTCACCACTGGACGAAATTGACGAAATGGCAAAAAAGTTCAGCTTTGGCCTGACACAATTGAACACAAGCACCAAATGTAGGTTCCTTGGTCCGCGCCATTTTCTTGATCCGCTTGGAGTTGGGATCCGAAAGAACTTGGATGAGCCAAGGATGAACCCTGGGGCCTGGGGTTATTTCCCGCTCATCCAAGGAGGGCGCATGGGGCCCAGCGGGCCTTCCGCATCGTGACTCGCATTTTCCGCATCGAAAAAGATCGGAGGAGCCTTCACCCTGGCATACTCACCTGTAGCTGGTTTGTGGTTTCACCCCCGGAAAAAAGATCAGTAGAGTATAGTAGAGTACTCAGATCATCATGCCATAAATCGGGAAAAGTATAACGAAACGATTAATACACATCAATATACATCAATACCACCCTGATTTTCCAATGGGAGTGGCTGGACCTTGAATCCAAAAATGAGGGAAACTTTGACTGTTTTATTATCTGTTCCAGGTTCCAGCTGCTTGCAGGTCCTACCTGCATCCCATCGTGACTGGCCTGGAAATCCACTACAAATGGCTATATAAATGGGATATAAATAGGAAAATCATCCCTAGGCGATTTTCCATTGCCATGTTTGATTATCGAAGGGTAGCCAGCTAAGAAGAATCTAAGAAGCCTCACATGAGCGCCTTTGGCATAGGTCAAGATCCGGTCCGCAAGGATAGAAATGGACACTCGCTGAAACAAACCCCTAGTTTGTTTGTTTTTAATTTCAGAGGATGGTACATGATGGTACCACATGGTAAATAGTCATTTATCACACATATTGGGCGGACAAAAAATTACAAACAATTTCATGTTTATCATCCCGGGTTGATTGATTCGAACGGCTCTTCCGACCCACACCGTCGAGGCTCCCTGAGCAACGGCCAACACCGCTGATTTGGCACGGGCGCCAACGGCTGGCTTCATACTGGAGCCGGATTTTCTTTACGGCCATAGATACCCTGCATGGCGATGACCATGGCCAAAAAAGGAAGCCATTCAGTTACCAAACCCAGGGGTGCCTCGTTACCCGCGGTTTGCTATGTTCAACCGCCAAAAAATCCCCCATCCCCCAGCACCACACGGAAAAAATGATCCCTTCACGACCCCTCCAAAACTACTTCAAAACAGGGATTTTTAAAGACCAGTGAGTGCCATTCCTCTCCATGCTCTTCTTTTCTGACTCAGACTCTGATGATGAAACCTGAAAGGTGTTGATTATACTGGATGCGTAGATGCCACACATCCTATTGTGTGGGAACTATTGTGAACTATTGGATGGCAAATCCAGCGCAATACCGTGCGGAATCTTAATTTCTTATCCCTACCAAAAGGCATGTCGATAAGTGCGGTTACCACCTTATGTCAAAGAGAGCAAACATTGGGCAGCACTAAACCTTAGACAAATCATGTATTGTACTGAAAGTCTGTTGCTACCATCACCTACCTATCCCGGTATGAAGCCAGAAATGCTTGGAAATTCTGCACGAAAGTCTGCAAGTTGCGCAGTGTTGTGCAGCAAGTTGCGCAGAGAATGAAACGTCCCATGTTGCCAAAAGCAAAGATTCATGGCATAGTTCTTTCTGCAGAAGACCAACTTTGCAGCTGTACAAGTTCGATTCTTTTTTTTTCACAATGACGATGAAGCCTTGTGCCTGATCACTTTGAAAAATAAACTCACTATACCGGACTCGTCCAAAAATTGCACCCGAAAGGTATAAATCATCCATCCATTCGGAAATGTGTGGCTTCGATGAGGTGTTGTGGGAAAATCTTTAAGCAAGTGATCAGTTCACACAATAAAAATACATGTTACATTACTGTATATCTATCATTTGTTTGGGAACGGTTGGGAAACTCTGATTGTAGCTCTCCAGTGCTCCCCATTTGATAGCAAAAATAGATACGCATAGCTCCTTAGCTCCCTATACATTCAAAACAATTTGCATATTTGTATATACATATGATAATACATGTCAAAAAAAAACACTCTCACTGGCAAAATATGGGACGATCAAATGAACGTCGTGGAAACCTGTTCGCAGATTCCAGGAAAACCCAGCAAAAAGAAGAATCTCACTGAGACCGTTCCCTCGATATCGTTTTTTTTCCAAATAACCTCCAGGAATTAGGCAATTGAACATCCCCTATAATGAAATCATCTACAAATTGTAGGGTAATCACCACTAATAGGCCTATGGTAATTACTACCACTAATCCAAATACCTTCCAGGAATTAGGCAACTGAACATCCCCTATAATGATCCATTTATATGTATATCCATTTATAGATAATTATAATGAACATAAACGAAGGTTTTAGCGGATTTCCCTTGGCCACGTTTGATTTCCAGAGGCTATTTGATGCGATGAAACCAATACATCACCAGCAAGCAATGAGCAAAGGGGCCCTCAACCAACTCAACCAACCCCATTTATCTGGGCAAAAGCTGATAAATGGATATAAATGGCCTGAATACTGAATAATCACCTTTGGTGTATCCGCGTTGACCATTCATCATGTTGAGTTGGTTTGAAGTAACCTCTGGCAATTTCGTTATTTATTGGAATCCCGGAAAAATGAACTACAGGAGGTGGGTTCTCCATATCGATATTAAGAAACTGGAAAATAAAGGGATCAAAGTTTCATGATGAAAGCAAGCCTTCCCCCACTGAATAAACACTCACCAGAAACCGTGGTTTAGTGTGATCCATCTCTGTTCATTTCGGAGTAGCATCGGATAGTTCATTCTTTGACGGGGTACTACTGGACTGCTCCAGTCGAACATGTATGTGCATATATGCCTAATTATATGTGTATATCTATATATATATATATAGGTAGGTATGTAGGTATGTAGGTATGTAGGCATGTAGGTATGTAGGTATGTAGGTAGGTAGGTATGTAGGTAGGTATGTATGTCTGTGTGTCTGTCTGTCTGTCTGTATGTAGGTATGTAGGTATGTAGGTATGTAGGTAGGTAGGTATGTAGGTAGGTATGTAGGCATGGTATGTATGTATGTATATCTGTGTGTCTGCCTGTCTGTCTGGCTGTCTGTCTGCCTGCCTGTCTGTCTGTCTGTATGTATGTATGTAATTTAAAAAAAAAACTAAATAAATAAATATATTTATTTATTTATATGTATGTATGTATGTACGTATGTATGTATGTACGTGTGTACGTGTGTACGTATGTACGTATGTACGTATGTACGTATGTACGTACGTATGTACGTACGTACGTACGTATGTATGTATGCATGTATGTATGTATGTGCATATACTTAGATGTGTATATACAATATACAATATACACATATGTGTATATATATGTATGTATATGTATATACTACATTTATGTATTTGATTGTATATGTATATGATGTATAACTGATGTGTATATACTACACCTATATATATATATACACATTGAAACCATGATTGAAAAGGAAATCCCCCAGGTTCAACAGAAATTCCCATCTTCCATGCTCTTCGGGTCGGGACCGCAGGATTCTCGCTGGATGTTTTGGGGCTTTGAGGTGCCCAAAAATCGTGGCAGCACGACGAATTCGGAATGAGAGTTGGAGGAATTGTTCTGCAAATATGGACCCGGAAAAACAAGTCAATCTAAATGTGTTGGTTGCGCACGTTTCCTGATGTTTCCTGGAAGATATGTCCAAACAAATTCGGCATAAGCGGCAAAAGACCAACAAGAATGGTGATATAGGCTGATATCATGGGATGCAACCAACCATCTCTCTCTATCTCTCTATCTCTCTTTCTCTCGCTCTCTGTGGGCTGGTCTGAAAATGGGGTATACGGTATACCTCCCAGCTATGGCCATTTCCAGTTTAAATTTCGAGGTTCCAACTTTTCAATCAAACCCAGCGGTCAGGAGCAAAACTTTGGGTTCAACCCTGGAGGCTCGTTCATCAACCACCCCACCAAGGCTTCCCTACAGCATATGACAAGGGTTGCTGCACATTTCTGGCGGATTCATTATGATTCATTCCGGAAACTGCGTGTAGAAGCTAAAGCTGCCTTCCTGGGTGCCATGCTTCATCAGAACCTGGAGGGACTTCTCAAAAGGTATCCCCACAACAATGGAGGTTTCGAAATTCGCCTATAACAACAGCACATGAGAATTAATAATACGCCACAGTAATAATTACAGAGTAGGGCTACATCACTAGCCCGTAATAAGGCCTTATTTCTTCGGGGTACCTGTGGAATGTTCCAATCGGCTGTCAGATTGGTGGGGCCGAGTTACAATGTCAGTTTGCTTCACTACCCACAACCGGTGGACTTCCAGTCAACTTATTCATTGGATTGGTTTCAGGGAAATTCTGAAATCTACAGGAAACTATGGATTTCCAATGAAATATCTGGGTTTCCTGTCAATGACGTATACTTGTAGACGTATGATAGAAATTGTTCTTGAACGTTTGCGGATGTGTCAAACCTGGGCACTCCGGTCCATCCCAAATACAGTATATATGTGTTACCCTCTGGTAAACTAACAGCTTGCTATTGAAAATGGCCATGGAAATTGTGGATTTTCCCATTAAACATGCTGATCTTCCAAAGCTATGTTAAATTACAAGGGGGTATGATTTTCGCCATCAAATTATGGGATACCCGCATTTATGGCATTTTTCATGGGCAAAGTGATGGCAGTCGCCATTGGTCTTGGGCTCGGCCTATTGTCAAACACACCCAAATGAAGGTTTGTGAACTCCAGTTTATGGGTCAAAGTGTTCTTCTAGAAATGGAGGGCATCTCTTGTAATTACTGTAGTTCAACAGTTTCCTATGGGCCATGTTCAATAGGTAAGTCATCTACTTTCATCAGCCATGGCAACCATCATTCCAGTGACGTCGCGACGTGATATCATTATCATTGATCCACACATATATACATGTAATAAACAAATAAATATATATATATATCATTATATAGTTCAATGATAACCAACATTTTTTTCCTGGTTGTATCCCCATTATTGTATGGTTGGCTATTAACTATGAACTGGTCAATTATTGAATGGTTCAGTACTAACTATTAATCATCCGCCAATAATTACTCGTTAATAGTTCACCTTACCATGGTCACTTAATAGCTACTGACTACTCACCCGATAAACTGTTGATGGATCCAACTATCATTGGATGCAACCAGTCGCATGGATGAATCATCCTCCAGTTCTCCCATTTCTCGTCGACGTTTTTTGAGACGTAAAGTGGTGCCTCCCAGTTATATGTTTGCTGGCTGAGACCCCATGATAGCAACCCCAAAGATAGAACAGCAAAATCCATATGGTGGTTTTCTCAAATGGGGGTACCCCTAAAAGATTCCATTGTATTTTTGGATTGTCTATTACAAACCATCCAGCTATTGGGGTGCCTCCATTTATGGAAAACACCATCAATTGGTGGCTATAACTCTGCTGGCTGGTTGCTTCCACCCCTCTGAACAATATTTAGCCATTCGGGAAACAGTTTGTCATATTATATCCCACATATGGTTTCAGATAGTAATATAATGTAATGTATATATATATATTTGAAACTACCAACCAGTTCGGTATATGTACCGTAAATCCAACCGTGAAATGTGAGTGACATAAACCAATTTCGCCATCATTGGTCAAGAATCAATCCTCATTTGGATTTTCTGGTTGATGGTATACCTACCCCTCTGAAAAATATGATTTCGTCAGTGGGATGATTATTCCCAACTGAATGGAAAGTCATAAAATTCATGTTCCAAACCACCAACCAGTTTTGGTGGAGAAACCTATCGGACCTATGGGGGCACCACCTTGCAAGGATTCCAAGTACAGCCTTACAGCTTTTCTGCCGATAGGTCTTACGTGGTGCGGTGCTGCATCACGGTGCTGCATCCCGGGCAGCTTTGTACAGAAACATGGTGGAGTTCGCGAAGAAACATTATTTGGGCATCAAACCAAGCACTTTACGGTCCAACAAAAAAAGTGCGCGTAGGGATCGATATATCAAGACATGTATCATGGGAATACTTCATCAGATATGTTTTGTTTAACAAAATTGACCCAGAAGTGGGGCGACCGGTATACCCCAATTTGTGGCTATTGAGGAGCTTGGTGACTTCAAATACTTCAATCCCTCAAATTTCAATGACGTGCGACCATCATCCAAAATGCGATGGAAAAAAAGACATAGTTCAATGTTTACCCTCTACTATACTGACATAGGTGTGGAAAAACACAATTTTTAGTGGGTAAATCAACTATACATGGCCATAATCAATATTGTCAATAGCTATGTTAAATTACCATCTGCTATAAACCCAGCGGATGAATGTGGAGAAGTTGTAGCCGCCGAGATGTGCATCCAAGCATGGTGCAGTCTGAGAACAAGCTACGAGCAGGGCCAACCAGATGGCAATTCGGGTGGAGGCGATATTCGATGAAAGCCGACCCCTGGAGTGATGAAATTGGGGAATTTCATGACCACGTTACCATGACCATAATTTCAAGAATCCTAGATCAACGGCAACCAAAAAAAATCGCACACGGCAGTTGAAACACGTATGCTATCTGTCAATTTTTTTTAAAATATGGAAAAATCACTACATTGTCGACCAGGCTGGGCTTGTCATTGCTCAAATCAACCACTTTGAGCGGTGAAATATGGTAAAACGCACACAGAATTCTCTTCCCGTCCTCGACCAAGGGAAAGCCATTGGAGCTGCAGCACCCCTCCTATCTAAGGTCCACTTAACGGACTATCCCCTTGAAAAAATTGCGTCATAATCTTTTAAATGGCCTTATATGATCATCTATCAATATCCATGTTTTGTATGTGTATATATATATATAAATATACATATTTGTGCGTGTCACCTGTGTCTGCGTCTATCGATATATATATATATATATAATATATATATATGTGTGTATGTGTGTATGTATACATAAATATATATATATATATGTGTGTGTGTGTTCTAAAGCTTTATATAAATATACCTCTATGCATCAATATGCGGGTGCTTCCTTTAAACAAAAAGTGGTGCCCCTTTGTCACCATTGGTTTCCCCATGAGCAACTTCAAGATTTCACGTTCCACTGCAATCACTTGGAACACCCCACAGCAAAAAAGTATAGATTAGAGTCTACCCTCTGGTAATTCAACATAGCTATTGAAATTAATTATCTTAAGAGGTAAATCATCGAACTAAATGGCCATTTTCCGCAGCTTGTTAAATTGTATACTAGAGAGTCTCTACTAGAGAGTAACTTTTTTCGAAATCTCCCTGAAAAAATCTGACAATAACCTGAACCGATTCCGGGAAAAAGGGGAAGATGTGCCTTTTTCACACCTGCCGCAAATAAGAGTTGACTGAACATGATCTGGGATACCTGAAGCATAATTTAGGGGACAAGTTGGATGTGTAAGTAACTGATGTAATGCCTTAAGAGCAAATACAAAACATGTAAATGCAGATACCCCATCTCTAATTCACTTGTGACCATGCTTATTCACCACTCAACTCAAATGCACATCCAAGAAGGTTGCCATGTTTCCCCCCTAAACAAATACCCCAAACCACTGGTTTCCCCAGGAAAACTGATAAATTGTTGATGATTTTGGGGTCCCCATTTTTAATTTTAGAAAACACCCATTTCTTTGTAGGACTACCCGGCTTTTGGCTTTCCCATGACAGGATGGAGCGGCGTGACTACAACAGCCGAGCAAAATTAGAATATAAGAACGTCGCACCGTACACCGCGCTGCTCCAAAAGTCGCCAATGATGAAACTATCATACACATTCATACACTACATCATGGTAATAGTCCCGGTGGTTCGGGCATTGGTTGGACCTTTATAAATAAGGGAAAACGCAGGACAAGTTTGATCAGCACTCAGATTCGAGGGTGGCTTCCCGGGCGAATGGAAGGCAATGTTCCACAAGGGTTGCACAAAGCAATATACATGTTGCATTTACATTAATTGCATACACACATACGGATCTTTATATATATAATATAATATATATTAATATATCATTTATATATATATATGTACAGATATATTCGCATATATCTCCACATATCCGCATATTGAATACATACATGGGAGGAAACCAACCGAATGATGCTTTGAAATTGGAACAACAGCAACACTTCAACCACAATCCAAAAAAAGTTCGCGCCTGCGGATCCTGCGGGTGCAAGCAATATAACAAAGTGCGAAAGTGCGACATGCCACCAGATTGCGGCGAATGCGTCACACAACCCTTCTCAAAAGTGTCATCAGCTTCTCCTCCCAAGGGTCACGTCCACTTCGACATACTTGCATAGGTTCAATAGCTTTTTTCCATAAAAAGAAGGATTGACGAGGGGGTAAATCTGCATCATGTTTGAAATCCCTCAGAACAATAAGGCCTCAGCGTCCCTTAATCTGTGGCTGAAGCTGTGAAGCTTTTGCATCGAGGCTGCGAGTCACCAATGTTTTGTGCGGCATCTTCGGCACACCCAAACAATTTTGTGGTTTACACGCCAAAGATTCTGTTCAATTCCCGCCTCATTCCCAATTTTACAGACCCTTCAACATCTTCTTTTTGCTGATTCGCTTGATATTGGTGTGATATATCCCTGTTCAGGGTCAGAATTGACGAAAACAATCCATATAAAATCTCTGGTCTACCAGTTGTTGAATTTTGACCCATAGCCTTACAAGTACTACAGGACCCATCCAGTCGATTGACGTCCAGCACTCACCTCGACCCTGTTGAGACTGGCAAAGTTATCAAAAGTTATCCATGTCAAAATTCCAGTAAGAAGGTATGATATAAGTTATCCATATCATCATCAAATAGTTTATCCATTGTTTTTAGGGATCTATTAAATGATCTATGAAAGGGATCGAAGATAAAAGAAATAAGATTCAATGGAGATACCATCTTGTAATTTGACTGCGTTTAACATAGCTATGGTATAGATGGCCCAATTAGTAAATTTAGTCCGAGGAAGTACCTATTATTTCATGGTGGTTTTCCAGTTCGCAAAGTGTTAATAACTGCAAGGAGATATAAATCATGAGATCATTGACCCAGTTCCTCACCTTCTCAGAAGGGCCGGAGCAATCGCCGAGGCTATGCACTCATTTGCCAGCATGGGGTTGTTTTCTTGGATGCAGTAGGAGGCTTTTGAACAGTGCCCATTTCAGTGTTGAAATCATCTGGAATCATCTGAAATCCATCCCGCCTCAGCATCAAACAGCTGGTCCACACTGGACATGCGACCGCATGCGACATCAACATGTGACATTAGAGGCTCACTCGACAGATTCTCCCGTTCCTCAGCCGAGTTGTGGCACTGGACGCGGCAAACCCGTTGAAATGGATGCAGCATGATGCAGCATCTCCATGTGCACATCATCAGGAGGAAAATATTGAGAAACATAACGCCAACCTCTATCTGGGCTGAGACCCCCAAGCTAACGCTGTTGGGGAAAACAGTGGTTTTGTTTCCATGCCCGATCACATTGGCTGGGTTCATAGTGTTCAACACCACTTTGATCATTTAGTATCATTTAGTGAAATTTAGTGTTGCTAGCGAAGCCCCTGTTTAGCAGCGTGTTGTCTTCACATCCTTGGGATTCTTGCATGGATTTATAAAGCGTCGCATTTTGTATAAACAATCTTGGGCCCACATCTTTCCGGCCGCCCATTTTCTCATATGGGTCTGTCTGAAAAGAATGTATATACCCCAAGCTCCTATAGTTTATCTTGATCATTCCCACTAACATTGCCATAGATTCGGGGTAAACCTCCGTGCTTCCAGACCAACTCACATCAGTGCGCACGCATCTGTGAACTCATTTTTCTTGGTTGCATCACATGGGAGATCCATATCAGCGAAATTGCCCCAAGAAACATGTTGATTAAATAGTCAAATCATCTTAAACCATGTCAAATCATGTTAAATCAAATTACATAAATCATATTAAATCATATTAAATCCTCATGTGTCTACATGTTCTGCCCGTGTTTCTCCTATTTTCTCACGAACCAACTCCTGCGATTTCGCGGGTTTCGACCCGACCACTTCGATCCAAGGCTCATGTCCCAACCCTCGAGATCTCGACGTCGCTTCACATCGGAGGCTAGGACCTGCCATCTGTGGCTTCGTGTCCTCTCAAGGGTAAAATCACCGGAAAGTCATCTGTCAGTCTTATATATATGTTACTTGGAAAAACATACCTGATTTTTTGTCTGGTAAATTGAATCACGCCATTGAATGCCAGTAATCTGTAACGTATTTGACCAGCTACTTCGTGTGGGATTCCAACCTTTCATCCGGAACATGTGGGAAGTCAATCGAGGATCTACTTGAATGAGAATCCTCATCTCAATCCACATCTGCTTGGGGTTTTATCTCGGTTTTTCATGGTATGTCATGGTTTCTCCAACCAAAAAAAAAGTGGTTCAATGCAACTTGGACGGGCTATCCATCGAGCTCACCGGGGATGCCCCACCGATGATCAGGAAAGTTCACCGGTGAAACGATGTTTTTTAAAGCGAAAACACCATCAAATATTATTATGAGGGTTTTCCTGCAGGTTTATCCTTCATCCGATGTGTGTTCCATCAAGCAGAAGCGAACACAAACACTTCACGAAAACTGTGACCTCCCAGCGAAAAACATGCGTCCATTCCGACTTAGTGGAAGTCCCGGGACCGCCGAGATACCCATGGGTTTTCATCCACACCCTGCAGCATCATCTTGAGTCTCTTCAAATGTTTTTCCTTGGCAGAAACGGCACCCAACTCTGTTAACAGAGATGGGGCACCCCATATAGACGAATTACATCCAAAACTTCTGCAGTTTTTAAAGCGGCCCGTGCCATGGTGGGCTCTTGGGCTGTGAGTTTTTAACTTCTGATCCAAAAATAAAGCCCAACTTTAAGCGAACCCAACAAGTGGCCCTTCAGAAATTTGTATGCAGGAAAGGCCCCCGGGCCCCCTGAACGATAGGCAAGTTGGTTCATAGGCTAACTAGGTTTTGTGGTGGATATATTGCCATATGCAGACTGACTTGGGCCAAGTTATACCTATTACGAACCAACTTTTCACCAGACAGGGGCACTTCCTGCATCCTCCACAGGGTGGCATTTACCAGGAATTGTCCCGAAGGCTGGAACTTGACTTAGCGCGAGCAAAGAGGAAATATGAATCTCCGAGTGAATAAGTAGCAAACCTGTATCCAGCGCCATTTTGATCCTTGACTGTCCTTGACTTAGTTACCCTGATTAGCCACCAGGTTTACAAGGCAGGCCACCCTGTGTAGCTCAGTTGGTTTATAGCTACAATAATTCTGGTTGATGGGATATAACGAACTAGTTAATAGGGTTTATAAACCAACTTACAACGGGGGGCACCTTCTAGGGCAATAGACGCCATGATTGTTGAAGTTCTATTTTTTTTGGCTTGGCATCGAAATTCTTGGTTCCAGGTAATCCAAGCGAACAGTGCCCAAAATCCAACTGTTACTCCGGTAAGTTAACGTGACTCACTGGCTGACTATAGGAGAACCATCGAATGAATGAAAATGCGTGATTTTCCATTGTCAGGCTAGGCGACTCCTTTTAGTAGTTATGATATTCTCATTTTCATCTTTTGGTTTTTGACCCCTTTCAAAGGAGGTTACATTCCATCTTACATAGACATAGCTTTACTCCCAGCCCTATCTCCATTTGTTGTTTTGTGCCTCCAAGCCGCGTGAAGCCTGCGGGTGGGTTGACCCACACATCCTTTTGGCAAATGCCGCCACCTCCAGGTATCGTAGGAGGAGTCCAAGGCATCCAAATCCTGGGACAATCAGATGAAACAGATGTGGTTCCCACATCCGGGGTGTCCCTTGGGGAAAATCGTCTACTTTCAGGGTGGGATACAGGGAAACCACTGTAAGAACCTACTGCAATAAGAACTTCAGGGGCTGGATTGCTGGATTCAACCCTTTCTGTCAGCTAATTGACATAAGAACCCGAAGGTACCCTGGAATTCTAGCCGCTGGTTCTTATTCCCCTTTAACTCGTATACATATACCAAACATTATCAAATATTGTTTTGTTAACCTGGTTGAACGGATGCCTTTCTTCTTCCCCTTAACATGAGCAGGAACATCCAACATATGTACTCCATAAAATTCAAGGGAAGGTAAAGCTGAAACCAAGTATGTTCCGCATGGGAATCCATGGGGATCAATCTCCCGACCTCCCGCTTGCTAAGCTGATGCTCTACCAGCTGAGCTATTGACTCTCTGGCCTTGGTGTCTGCCAACCTTATAGCTAACGTTTTGATCTATTTTTTCTACGGCTGCGCAGCAACAATTCCCTTTCTGCATGTGTTGGCATGTGTGCTTTTCAGCCCGTGCTGCCTCTGTTTTGGATGGCTGCTCTGTTTTGGATTCGCTGCTTTCAGAGCTGTCTCTGCAGGCTCTATTTCCGCATAATTCAAAATTGGGAAAATACTGAGACTGTGCAAAAGCCTCTCACCATATGAACCCCTTAAGAACTAACCCGTTCAGAACTTAAGGGTGCCCTCGTTCATAATATTTTCCACCTATAGCACTTAAGAACCCCAGGGTAGGCTGGAAAATTCTTAATCGGTTCTTATCTAACGGTTCCGCTGTACCCATTTTAGTAGCATCTTCTATTTTGATGGGTGCTTTTGAGTGAAGCAAGCGGATATCTATGACTATGATGATCGGAATCCGCGGAAAAACATCTCCTGGCTGGGATACTTTCAGTTGAATCCCCCAAGATCTCACTAGGGTGGTTCCCCCCAAAAAAGTCATAAACTCCCCAGAAGCTGGGTTCCTTTGGAGATGCGAGCATCTGGCTCTGACCCGGTACCGATGGAATCTGATGGGATGGTTTGATGTGTTTTTATTAGGAATTCCACGTGTTGGCCATTCTAAAAAGGAGATGTCCTGCATTCTTGTTTGCATCTTGTTCCCCCTAACATACCCCGTTCATTTGTACTCTGCAGTGATCAGTCAGCACCACTCGGATATGGAGAAAGAAAGACCAGGCACCGCCAGGCACCTTTCAACGCAAGAAACATCAAGAACTATCAAGAAACAGAAACCGCAAATTTCTCCAACACTGCTCGACATGTTGATGTGGGATACCTCCTTCCCAAGATCTTATCACAGGAAAATTGCACGGACTCAATTCAACATCAAATTTATTTGCGTTTTGCTTGTTTAAAATCGCATTGTGGCCGATAGGTTTTGGAGAACCACTTGGCACACTTGCACTTGAAATCCCATGATGCTCCATTACCCATCATTGTTGCTGGCTATAAGATTCCCACCAACGTAAAAGACATTTATATATATATATATGTGATATATTATATCATATTTGTAGATACAAAAATACCGATACATCTGGAGAAATTGCCGCTATCAAGTCAATGGCTGCTGGTGGTTTCAACATATTTCAAGCACTTTGAAAGTACTGAAACAAAACGGTTGGAAGAACAGCAGGCCAGGTAGATTGGAGAAAAGGAACGCATATCTTTTCAACCTCTGAAATCAATAGCAACACTAGGATTGTTGGTTACATCCCCATGTTTGACTATCCCCATCCAATCCCAATAGTATTCCAACAGTTGGTAGACAGGAGCCCTTGGGTTGGGCTCTAATCCGCAATAAACAATCTACCTAGACCCGCCAAGTACCCTTGAAAATTGCGTTTAAACCCGCAAGTTTTGTACCTTTATCATTTTGTTGGGGTAGTTGGAAGGTCTAGGTAGTATCACCCTTAAGCCCGACCTTAAATTTTGAGCCGCAAAGTTTGGGCCCCCTGTGGAAAGCCTCCTATCATCCTTTCCCCATCCAACTCACGGTTGTAATGATTGAACTCCCCCATGAAAAGTTATGATTAATCTAAAGAATCTACATATGAAGAAATGCGAAAAATGTGAATAAATGTCAATAAATGTGGATAATGGTCCATACCCATTAATAGCAGGTAAATTCCGTGGGCCATACCTGGAAAATTGATGACCCTTTCCCACAGTCATATGAAAAACCAATGACTGGAGGGAAATATATTAGGAGGATTTTGGGGGATTGTATTGATCCCATTGGCTGATTGTGTTCAATCCTTCTTTGATACCATTAAAGTCACAAGCAAGTAGTTCCACCATATATTCTTTAGATACATTGATGTTTTCAATTTTTGAATACATCGCATCGAGGTCCCACAAAAAAAAGACCCAAAAAAAGGGTCAACGCGTCATCTGCGCACATTGAAAGCGAGTCATCTGCGCACATTGCAAACGAGTCATCTGCGCACAGAGAAACCGCGTCATCCGCGCACAAAGAGCGGTCATCCGCGCACATTGAAGCTGGGAACCAGCCATTT
>Ga0126342_10011325_pt1 | contig 15935 bp, 13 predicted proteins | sample Cyp1metagenome_FD_92528 | JGI IMG/M metagenome (GOLD analysis project Ga0126342, IMG submission 92528) | Coral microbial communities from Lord Howe Island, Old Settlement Bay, Australia - Cyphastrea 1 metagenome | ecosystem: Host-associated > Invertebrates > Cnidaria > Coral ... | reverse complement strand
TCCTATCTATCCTATCTATCCTATCTATCCTATCTATCCTATCTATCCTATCTATCCTATCTATCCTATCTATCCTATCTATCCTATCTATCCTATCTATCCTATCTATCCATCCTATCTATCCATCCTATCTATCTATCCTATCTATCTATCCTATCTATCTATCCTATCTACCCATCCTATCTATCCTATCTATCTATCTATCCTATCTATCTATCCTATCTATCTATCTTATCTATCTATCCTATCTATCTATCTATCTTATCTATCCATCCCATCAATCTATCCTATCTATCAATCCTATCTATCTATCCTATCTATCTATCGATCTATCTATCGATCTATCTATCGATCTATCGATCTATCTATCGATCTATCGATCGATCTATAGATCTATCTATCTATCTATCTATCAATCTATCGATCTATCTATCTATCGATCTATCTATCTATCGATCTATCTATCTATCTATCGATCGATCTATCTATCTATCTATCTATCGATCTATCTATCGATCTATCTATCTATCTATCAATCTATCGACCTATCGATCTATCTATCTATCGATCTGAGTCTATCTATCTACCTATCTATCTATCGATTTATCTATCTATCTATCGATCGATCCATCTATCTATCTATATATCTATCTATCGATCTATCGATCTATCTATCGATCGATCGATCTATCGATCTATCGATCTATCTATTTATCTATCTATCGATCGATCGATCTATCTATATATCTATCTCTCGATCTCTCGATCTATCGATCTATCGACCTATCGATCTATCGATCTATCGATCTATCGATCTATCGATCTGTCTATCTATCGATCTATCTATCTATCGATCTATCTATCGATCTATCTATCTATCTATCGATCTATCTACCTATCGATCTATCTATCGATCTATCTATCTATCGATATATCTATCGATCGATCGATCTATCTATGTATCTATCTATCGATCTATCCATCTACCTATCGATCTATCTATCTATCTATCGATCTATCTATCTATCTATCGATCTATCTATCGATCTACCTATCTATCTATCGATCTATCGACCTATCGATCTATCGGTCTATCGATCTATCTATCTATCGATCTGAGTCTATCTATCTACCTATCTATCTATCGATTTATCTATCTATCTATCTATCGATCAATGGATCGATCTATCTATCTATATATCTATATATCGATCTATCGATCTATCGATCTATCTATCGATCGATCGATCTATCTATCTATCTATCGATCTATCTATTTATCTATCTATCGATCGATCGATCTATCTATATATCTATCTCTCGATCTATCGATCTATCGATCTATCGACCTATCGATCTATCGATCTATCGATCTATCGATCTATCGATCTGTCTATCTATCGATCTATCTATCTATCGATCTATCTATCGATCTATCGATCGATCTATCTAATTATCTATCGATCTATCTACCTATCGATCTATCTATCGATCTATCTATCTATCTATCGATATATCTATCGATCGATCGATCTATCTATTTATCTATCTATCGATCTATCCATCTACCTATCGATCTATCTATCTATCTATCGATCTATCTATCTATCGATCTATCTATCGATCTATCTATCTATCTATCGATCTATCTATCTATCTATCTATCGATCTATTTATCAATCTATCGATCTATCTATCTATCGATCTATCTATCTATCGATCTATCTATCTATGGATCGATCTATCTATCTATCTATCTATCGATCTATCTATCGATCGATCTATCTATCTATCTATCGATCTATCGACCTATCGATCTATCGATCTATCGATCTATCTATCCATCGATCTGAGTCTATCTATCTACCTATCTATCTATCGATCTATCTATCTATCTATCGATCTATCGACCTATCGATCTATCGATCTATCTATCCATCGATCTGAGTCTATCTATCTACCTATCTATCTATCGATTTATCTATCTATCGATCTATCGACCTATCGATCTATCGATCTATCGATCTATCGATCTATCGATCGATCTATCTATCTATATATCTATATATCTATCTATCGATCTATCGATCTATCGATCGATCTATCTATCTATCGATCTATCGATCTATCTATCTATCTATCGATCTATCGATCTATCGATCTATCGATCTATCGATCTATCGACCTATTGATCTATCGATCTATCGATCTATCGATCTATCGATCGATCTATCTATCTATATATCTATCGATCTATCGATCTATCGATCGATCTATCTATCTATCGATCTATCGATCTATCTATCTATCTATCTATCGATCTATCGATCTATCGATCTATCGATTTATCAATCTATCGATCTATCGACCTATCGATCTATCGATCTATCTATCTATCGATCTGTCTATCTATCTACCTATATCTATCTACCGATTTATCTATCCATCTATCTATCGATCGATCGATCTATTTATCTATATATCTATCGATCGATCTATCTGTCTATCTATCGATCTATCGATCTATCGATCGATCTATCTATCTATATATCTATCGATCTATCGATCTATCGATCGATCTATCTATCTATCGATCTATCGATTTATCTATCTGTATTTGCCTATGTATAGATATATACTATACATATAGTACGCATATTCATGCTGGCCCCCATGGGATATCCTGGGATCCGAGGCACCTGCTGAAGCTCGCTGAGGCATGTGCCAAGTGGGGGCCCCAATTAGCAGAGGGGCATGGTCAGATTCGGTCAGATGGGTGGACCTATCTTGTGTGATATATACACATACTTATATAGCCTCTGGTAATCACGCATGGCAATTGAAAATCCCATATACATTGAGGTTTTAATGGGAACATCAACTATAAATGGGGAGCTTTCCATTGCCATGTTTGATTACCGGAGGGTATACATACTGTATATGCTACATACAAATCTAGTGTATGTATATATATATATATATATTATATGATTATCCAAATGACATATGATGCCTTTATACGCAACATTGGATAATGTGTCCATATGATGATATGGGGTATGACTTTCTCTTAACATGGCTGTATTTCTTGAGAGAGAGTCATACTGGATTTGGATCATGACCTGTGTGTGGCCATGTCTTGAGTCGAAGGTCCCAAGATGATTTGCACTGATTTGCTACGCGGTATGGGTATGTCACAAAGTTAGAGATGCTGAGGGATGGTCTGAGAGAACTACCCCATGTGGCTCCTGGGTTCACAGATTTGAGGTCCAAGGCGGTCGCCGAAACGATCTTACCGACGGTAAGCAAAGCCTGTTCTGCAGCAGCTTGGCAGAAAATCCGTGAGTGTCCCCTGTGCAAGATCTAGCTAGTTTATTGAAAAAAATAATGCATTATATTGCATTCATTTTATTCATTTTATTCCATTGATTATCATTGCCAAATGTTACACTTGACTTGTTCGTGACTGGCCACGTCTGAGGCGCTACCAAGCTGGTCCATGGATGATGTGTCCAAGCTTCTCTTTACTTTGGCCAAGGTGGAGTAGGGCAGAACGAAATGGAAGGCAACCATCACCCAGACTTGAGACAAAGACTTGACCCTACTTCTAGCATCAAATTCCGCTTTGTTTCCTCTTCCTTTCTTTATTCATTTTGTTCATTCCATTTCATTTCCCCAGTCGTGGCAACAACCCAGAACTGACCCTTTGTGGCTGCAGCTCCCAGGTGAAAGTCGCTGACAGCTCCGAGTTGGCAGAGCTCTACAGCCGTGCTGCTGAGGCCGGGCTGTGGTGGATGGCCCAACTGTCCCGGTTGTATTGTTTCAAATATGTTTACGGTACATCTTGGAAAAAACATGGTTTCGGGGGGTGTTTAATATTAAGGGTGGATTTTAACTGGTTGGTGGTTGTATTTTTTAATTATTGTAATAGACATGATCCGCAATCACCTACTTTGTTGGGGGATGGGTTGGGAACATCAACCGGCTAAGCACGCATCAGCAGTTGAAGCTTGCAGATGATACTCATGTGCACAGGTTGCTTCTGCCAACCTTTCCAGTGGCTTTGATGCATCCAGTGAAGTCTATGGGAGAGGGGCGCTTTCTGGGAATCGAAAGGGCTCTTTTTGGCGCTTGGCTTTCAGAATTCAAGCAGCTTCTCCCAAGCTTATTATTCTGATGGCTCATGCTTTGCTAGATGCGCAGTGTCAAGGAGCTTATTTACGTAGCACAGGGAGAGCCCGTAGATTGGAGGATTGATTTCTGCTCGTTGTCGAAATAAGTAGTGCAGCAGAGCATCATGGGACAGATCCATCAAAGGTATTACTAAACCTCAGATGCTTGTCCAAATGCATCCTCATGCAGCACTTGAGCATCAGACGGCATGGGGCTCACAGAACACCAACAAAATACCAATCTTTGTGCATGAATCCTCAGGAAGGGATTGCCGCAGAAAGCGCGCTGAAACAAGAACAAAGAAGGACAACAGGTTAAAGCACATGCAACCTACTTGCAGAAGCCATATGGACGTTTCAAAGAAGTTCTGGTTTCCATATTCTGATGACATTTTCATGGCTGTGAATGGCACCAAAGAACGGCTCACCAAAGAAGCCGTGCGGAGGGAGCTGGCAGCAGAGGCTGCTGAGGCACAAATCGCCAAGGCCCTGGAAGCCAAAGATGCGCTGGAGAGACAAGCACGTGCCAATGCTGCATGTGCCATTGCTGCCGTGGAAGAGAGGAAAAAGAGGGACCAGGAAAGACATGGATTGGAACTGGCTTTGGCACAAGAGACTTTGGATGAAGCCAAGCGACAGAGCCATGCTCGCATCCAAGCAGCAGAGGCCACTTTATTAAAGGCCAGGGAAGAGGGACGTGCTCGTGTGGAAGTGGCTGAGCAGCGGAAGCAGCAGGCCATTCAGCTGGCGAAGGATGTGGCGCAGGAGTCCGAGACCCTCAGCCAGGCGCGGATAGAAGATGCCAAGCGTCGCACCGAAGAGATGGAGGCTTGGGTGCAGCAGCAGGCCAGGGAAGCCTAGGGAAGCTGGGACACTTGGAACCAACCGATAATCCGATAGTCATGGACAATGCACACAGACCAGACTTTCAATCCATTTTGAGCACTCCCTTGTTTGCTCTTTGTCTGTACCGAAAAAATCAGACATAGCTGACATAGAAAGATGGTGTTCTTTTGGTTGTTTCACCGTCGGTTATCGGTCAGGTGATAGATGCTGAGAAGCGTCAGGCATCTCAGCTGCGAGAGGCTGAAGATCGAGCAGCCCATGTGGAGAAGGAAGCGCAACTTAGGGTAGAAGCCACCAAGCAAGCAGCAGTCACAATCATTGAGAAGCAGGTCCAGGAGTTGCAACTCTGGGTGTCTCAGACTGAAGATGAAATCCTGAGAACACAACAACGCCTTGAGATTGAACAGGTGAAGGCGCAAAAGATGATAGGCAAAATATACTCCATGGCTGAGAACCTTCAGCATCGTGGTGAAGCCTGTCAGCAGCAGGCAGAGGACATGTTGGTTGAGACAGGTGCGGAGGTGGCCCAAATGATTGCCGAGTACCACCAGTGGCGAGCAGAGGAGATGGAGTACATCGCCTGCCAGGTGCAACTTTACCGGTGAAAAACGGCAAGTTGGATCAGGTATATAGTATATAGCTTTCCACCGAAATTTGGCCATAGATTCATAGATATTATGGGGCAAGTGATGGCTAATATCAGATGGCAAATACATGCAAATACCCCCCACCGAAGAGCTAAGGAGCCCCAGTTACCCCCAAATCAATACAGTGTATTGTACATAATAATGCAAAGTTAACCTCCAGTTCTCCAACAAAAAAACACTTGCACTCCCATTCATTATGATTTGTTGCCCTTCAAGTCATTGCCATGTTTTGATCAGGGGACAGGGTGATCCATGTTCCATGGCAGGCTGATGGCCTTCAAGGCTTAGAGGATTTTGTGGCGCGCTTGAGAACGGAGAAGCCGCTGGAAGATGGAGCAGTCAACCCAGGCTGAATGTTGGCTGAAGATTCATTTGCTATTCATCTGTCATTGGTTTGGATATTCATAGGCTATTAAAAAGCTAGACAGGCCACACCACAAATAGTAACAAATGGAAGCTCACGGCTCAGTAGCATTTTTAGCTATGTATTTGTTGTATGATTGACTGCATTGCTATTGGCTAATGGGATTAAACGATCAGAATCCATTGCTGGTTGGGAGATCCAAACGAGAATTTGACTGCTGCTAGACAGGGTGTACGGTAGCCGCTATGTGCTTCCCGTTGTGTCACAAATCTTTAGCGTTTAGAGTTTGGGGGATGGGGAAAACCTTCACGTGTCTCTGCCGTTTCACGACTTCGGCTTGACGGCTTGAATAGCAAGCCACGAAAATAGCAGCTTACCGCTTGCCGGCTGCACGGGAGGATTTTACATTTGCCGTAGCATTGCCCTTCTAAGAAACGCCTTGCTCAGCTCCTTTTGTGCCCTGCAGACTATTGGACAAAGACGTGCTTTCTATTGCCGTCTATTTGATCAGATTGAGCTTTTTTTTGCACTTGTGCCATTGCCTTCTTGTGCTCCCAATGTTTCCGGTTTAGTTCGGCTCAATGTGCGGAAGGTATCACGCAGAGCAGGACCAAGCCTAGATACAGCATTTATAAGAAGACTTATAACACCGGAGATGCAATTAAAAAATGGATGCAGGGGATCGAAACATCTAGAGAAGATATTCAAGAAAGCCCCAACCATAATTTTTTTCTCCAGCCATGTTCCGCAAGATGAGACAAAGCCAACGAGCTCGGCGAAGCGCCGCTGCGCTTCCTTTGCTGCTGCTGAGCCAAGTCGCAACTGTGACGTTTCTGGGGAATCCCTTCAGGGCAGGTACACCAAAGACGCCTGGAGGCTCGGCAGAGAATCTAGGTATGGACTTTGCATCTGCAGAACGACAAGAGCTTCTAGCAGACATGGAAAGGCATTGGTCCGCGTTGGAGCAGAGACTGAGAACAGAGACCTATCCTGCAATGGTCGATGACCCCTACTTCACTGTCAATGTGAAGGGGCTGCTCCAGCGTTACCTCGCTGCTTCAAAGTATGACGTGAGGGAGGCTTTGATTCGCCTGGAGGCCACTGCCAAGTGGAGAAAGGAGTGGAACGTGTTGGATTACTACAGGGCAGGTGCCGCAGCTGAGCTCTTCTCAGAGGACTCCAATCCCGGAGCTGAGATGTACTTCGCAGACTCGCTGTTGATGGATAAGGAAGGACGGCCCTACGCAGCAGGACGCTTGAAATTTGCCAACCCTGAGAACATGCATCCATGGCACCATTTGCGAGCTGGTGTGCTTGTTTTTGAGCTCATGGCCACCAAGGTGGCTTCCATGGGGAAAGGTCCTGGCTCTTATATCTTGGACATTGGAGCAGTGGGGAAGGTTGGAAACGTCAGTGGCACTGCAGGCCACGAACGTGTCTACAATGAAAACCGAAATCCCTACTATGCTGCTGGTGCTGGCACCAAGGATGCACCTTCTGATGAGGTCCTAGGTGAGCTGGGTAGCCTGGACAATGGTTTTGCAGTGCTCAAGGCTGCCATTACCATCCTGAACCGACATTACCCGGGCATTGTGGGCCGTGTCTTCTACTTGAACAGCGACATGGTGTTCTGGGGAGCCTTTAAGATCTTCTCCAGATGGATTTCGGACCGTGGCTCCATTGACTTCCAGTTCTTGGGCCCAGCCTCATGGAGGGAAGATCCTGTGTCCAAGCTGTTGGACTACTACGAACCAAATCAGCTTCCGGAAGAATGGGGTGGCACCGGCCCAAGGCTCAATGGCGATGAGTTTATGCAACGGGCCATTGAACATTATGAAGAAGAAGCCATGGCAATGGAACTCGTTGGCGCAGCGCCATAGAGGGCGCTGCTTCTGCCCGAGGCCTGTGACATGGCTGTGGTTTGCAGGTTGTAGCGCTGCGTGAGGACAGAAGTTTCTGATCAAAGATCAGAATTTTGATGGCATCGCGGCATCACACTTTTTTTTAGGCTGTAGCCTGCAACTGCAAATTTTCGGGCCAATGGAAGGATTTTCCTCAATTCTACATTCTTGATCACTTCCATTGCAGACCGCAGGGGAGGTTTGACTGCACGGGCCGAAAAAGGCTTGCCGCATGTGCGCCAAACTTGTGAGACCCGTCTGTGCGATGGTCAAGAGATGGATTATCAATTCATGAATAGGGATTTATATGCCCACGATACGGCTTCTCATTAAAGGATGGATGACCATACTGCATATGCTGTACCATCTTGCCCTGGCACATTTTCTAAATTCATTCAAGGCTTGTCAGAGACGCAGCTCGTCAAGGTGGGGTTTGATGTCGGAGCAGAGGCCACTTCATTTCATGTGTGTAGTGTATATGGTAAATGAGGAGGTAGGAACGGTGGGAACTTGAAAGTTCACGGTCAGTACGGATACAAATGCAAAATGGACGGAATATTTTATATCAGGTAGGCCAGGTAGGCACTTTACAGACTGATTTCGGGCATTGTCCGAGCTTGTGCTCTGGCAGGTGGTGCTGACTCTTAGCAGGGTACCGGCTTCCAAGGACAGCTTCGCTTGGGATAGCAGTGGTAACAGATAGGGTCCATCAAGGCTACCCGGCTACCTCGAAACCTCATGGCTTGTGAGGAGTTTGTGTCTACTGCTGCTGGTGAAGTGGCTGGGTGCTCAGAGCTGGTGTTTCTGCCCCAGGCGGCATGGATTCCATGGAGCTAGACGTGGGCCATGTGTTTTGGACATGTTTTTCCATTGATTTCCCATGAGATTCTAGTCCCCTGCTTTGTCCGATCAAGTCTGTCGTTGAATATCATGATTTCTTTCGCTGCACCGGAACTGGGTCGACTGGGTTGACTGGGTTGAGGTGAACAAGATGTCCACTATAGCAGCTCCTCAACTCTTGCTCCTTACGCAGGGCATGGCCAGCCTAGGCCGGAAGGGATCGGAAGGACATGGCCAGACTTTTTTGTGAACTGCTTCCAGCTCCGACCAGGCTCCAGCGATGCTTCTCTGATGAAAGTGGCCGTGTCCCAAGATGAGGACCCCGCTAACAGTCCCGGCTCTTGGAAACTGGAAAAGGTAGGATTCAAAAATGGCAGCATGTGATTCTTGCATCATCTTGGCTTCAGAGTTGACTGCTTGGTTCCACCCAGCACTGCACCCAGGCATCCCGTCAACACTACATCAAATCCCCTGAATTTCAAAAGTTTCTGATCGTATTGAATTTCAATAGCTCTCTTTTCATGCTAGCCGCCATCATCATCATCATCATCATCATCATCATCATCATCATCACACCCATCATCATCATCATCACACCCATCATCATCATCATCATCATCATCCTCATCGTCATCGTCATCGTCATCGTCATCGTCATCGTCATCTCTATCTATCTATCGATCTATCATGATCTATCTATCTGTTTATTTATCTATCTATCTATCTCTCTCTCTCTCTCTCCCTCTCGCTCTCTCTCTCTCTCTATTGCAATCTATATGTACATATATATATATACACAGTTTAAGTATAATCATATAGATATATACATACACATTATATTGAGTCGTTGAGGTGGACTATTGGGCCACAGATGAGAAAGCCAAGCAGCTCTCAGCAGACCAATTGGCAAAACTCTCACAGGTGCTGCGGCTGGATTGGTTGCATTTGAATTCAGGTATACGGTAGGTATATGCTCTAGGAACCTAACATGGCAGCGGATTTGGTGTGTTTGCAGATTTTCCCCAAACAAATGTAAAGTTTGGGCGATTTTCCCTTGCCATGTTTGATTACCGGAGGGTATTTAAATGCTACCATGTCTTGCGGTTGGGTCTCAAAATCATCCCTCTTCAAAACTGATTCTGCAAGGTCCTCGCACCAGTGGTGACCGAACCTCAGTTTTTCACAGTTTTAGTATGACTGTGATTTTCGATATCATGGAAGGCCTGGCAGAACAGATGCGGTCTGCGGGCCTGGTACGGATGTGAGGCCTGCCCATGAAGGCCTATGGAAGATGGCTGGTCCCAGACTCTTGGAGCAAAAGTCCTCCCTGACGGATGCGGGGAAAGCATCTGACCCTCGGATCGCACGATGTTCTCCTGGGAGAGTTCCCCCGACGGTTCTTCCTTTGCGTGCTACCAGTGCACCAGTTGCAATTTAGGCCTCATAGGATATGATCTAGCAAAGTTTAGTGGAAGCATTGTGCCCTCTGCGTGGAATTCAGAGCAAGCGCATACGGTAGCATGGGCACCTGTTGACACATGGAGAACTTGGCAGGTGGTGGCTGCTTTCAGCGGAGAGGCGCCCAATTTCGAGGACAAAGACAAGCTCCTGGCAGCTACCAAGCCAAGGTACTGCCATATGTGAGTCGGATCTTCTTTGCAAGTTAGAATTTTAGACATAGACATTGAATTACATTGATACATCTATCATTGGCAGTCGTATTGGCAGTCGTTTTGAACGCACTTCTGCACTTGAAATGTTGGCAGGGAGCGTGAACGAGAACGGGAAAAAGACAGAGATGGCGGCAAGGTGGCGTTGAATGGCTGACGAATCTAGTGAATCTAGTGGACGGATTGCATCACTGCATCGCAATATAGTATTGTAGGAGGATTAAGGCAGGCATTCCATTAACAATATCGACCTAGGATTTGGCTTGGACCCCTTCTCTGTATATATATATATATGTATATACGATTTTCTTGGTCCAGAGTCAAGAATTTTCGCATCAGTCAGAGTGAACCACGCCAGTATCAATCAAAAACTGGCGCAATTGGATCTTACGGTGCCAACCTGTCAGGAGCGTGAGCGAGAGAGGAGTCGTGGGCGTCCAGCGCTCAGTCGCGTTAAGTGGTGATTTCCCAACATTTTCCTGACCAAATTCAGGGATTTTGGCAATGGAAATCGTTGAGATGACCCATTGAACAAAGCAGGGATTTCCCGTGCTATATTTGATGGAGGATCTGGAGGGTAATTTCAAAGTCATCCATTTGGGGGTTTCAAAAAATTGTTTTGCTCCAGTCATGTTCGAAATGATGTTGCCCGCAGTGACGAAGTACCATTTTTAGGGAGGGTTCTGCCACAACGAGTCACTGGTGGTGATACCCAAATGTACTGGTGCTTAGACTGCACATTTTCTGGTTGTTTCGTTGGTCAAATCGCGATTTTTGCCAGTGGCACATCCAAATTTCGATTGGAGATATTGGAGGTTCAATCCAAGCTGTCATTGTCATTTTTCCAATGGTTCAGGAGCAATCACTAGTAATCCAATAAAATCCCCGCAATTTTTGATGGTGGTTAAAGCTGTTACCCTCTCGAAATTTAACGTAGCTATTGAAAATGGCCATTAATAGTGGATTTTCCCATTAAAAATGGTGATTTTCCATAGCTATGTTAGTTTACCAGAGGGTATCAATGGTTATCAGGTGTTAACTTCCATGACTGTCCCAGGTGACGACCGCCGGCGGGACGACCGCCGCCGCAGCCGCAGCCGCGATCGGCGGCGCGACAGCCGTGACCGGCGGCGGAGATGAGGTCAGATGATGCCGGGAGGAAAATGGTGGAAACTAGGCAGTTTATGGGCAGAAACTGGGCAGTGGCATCCAGTTGTCACGGTTTGAAACAGAGATAGAAGTGACAACTGGATGGAAAAGGAGCTGGAAGACATGAAGAGAAAGGGGTCGTTTTGCAGGGAAGAAGGGTTGTTTTGAGATAGGGTAGAGATGGGTAGAGGGGTTTCTTGCTTAAGCTCGCTTTTTCCATCGCATTGCCTGTTCATGGGTCACTCTTGCCCCAATAGGGTGCACGACATGTTCAGGTGAAGAAGAGAGCCCCATGCATGAGTTCAAGTGTGAAGATGCACTTGAGATGGAGCGAGAGCTTGAATTATTTTGGCCTTCCGTAGATTTGGACAGCTGGCTTGCTGACCTGCAAATATTTGGGCACACACACACACACCATAAATTCACATGCGTGACCCTTGAGACAACAGCGAAGCCACTCTTGTTCCAAAGCCGGGATGACCCACTAGAACTTCACTTCGGCAACAAGTTCTGGCTGAGGGAAGCACAGCTGCCAAATTTTCGAAGGTGGCATTTCGAGGAAGTTTTGATGGCATCTGCGAAGGCCGCTAAAAAATGTTAGCCAAAACTATGCCCACCGAACCAGTACTTAACCTTCTGAGTGGGATCTTCGCAAATGCCGTGGGTGGGGAATAGTTACACTCCAGTCGTCAAGAAGTCCTGATGGCATCATGATCTCAAGCTGTTTGTGTAGCCCCCACTCACAGCCTGGCTTCAGTGCTGGAGCAGATTATCAGCCCGTCGGCTGCAAAATGCCTTGACTCGCCTGTTTTGAATTGACAATATTGATAGGTGGAGGTTTGGTGACTTGTGTTGTCTGGAAGGTGCACCTGCTGATTGGATCACTGGATCACTGTTGCAGCCAATTTGGGGCTCAGAGAAGTGGCCGAGTTGCTGGGCAGCGTGCCGAAGGCTGGAGGGTCACTGGAACCCCGTGCAATCTCGGTTGCCCTGAACAGGTTCGCACTAGCATCGGTCGCTGAGATGCGTTGTCTTTGGCAATGAAGGAGTGGCTACTTAGTTGCTGCCAGGTAAGGAATGGTATGTGTGTATGTATGTATATATATAGACAGTATATATAATTTAAGTGGCATGAGACATGAGTAGGAATCGGCAAGATTCTGTTGTTGGGAAAATTGGGCATCCAGGCACCGGCAACTCTTATTGTGGTGTTGGCTCATGGGGTTCAGAACAAATTTTCAAGGAACATGTTCCAAGCTCACCTGACCCCGCGTGCGGTAAACGGTATACGATGTCCGCTCAACACAGCGCCAGACCAAAATGAGCTTTCAGAGCCCAAACGAGGATGAAAGCCAACCTCCTTAAAAGGTGATTCAGCATGAAAAGGTGACACCAGTTCAGAAGTCAATATGTCAATATGCCTTGTGAAAGGTGCACCTGGATCATTCGACGAACAGTTCACACTCTGCAGCATTGCACTGAAGCCATGGGCCAAGATGAGCTGCTGGTGACGATCGACAAGGCGTGGATGAAACTTTCCTGTACTTTGTGGCTAGATCTCCGACCATGAGTCATAGGTACGGATGAAAGGGTCAAGTTTGAATCGATATGAATCGATAAAAACCATGTAAAGACAGCTGACTCAAGTGAAACCTCTTGGAGCGAAACCCACCATTTCAATCCATTTTATGGATTTTGTGGCTCTAGCGCTTGATGTTCGCCCTGTCAAGCTTGCCTGGTCCTGTGCAGCGATGGATTTCCAGGAGGTGTTGAAACGGGTGTCCCATGTCATCAATTCAGAGGTTGTATCGAATCCAAAGGAGATTCCTCCTTTGGATGAAGATTATGATGTGATGGCTGCATCTGTGCGAATCAAGCCCAAGGATGATATTATGAATGCGGGGCTCGATTCCCTTGTAACCGTTGCCATCGTCTCCCGGTTGTGGCGTTTGTATCCCAACAACATGCCATGTGAGCCTGCCTTCTTCTTTTACTATCCCACCATTGAGGCGATCGCAACAATCATGCATCAAGGGACAGACACCAGTGAACCCATGAGGCCAGAGCATGTGGATCCTTTCCCTCCGAAGTATCGGCCATTTGTTCCGCAGAAACCTGAGTTGATGCCCTTTTCGCAGCTGACTGGCACTGCCGTCCCGTCCGTTTGGCGACCGTTGCACCTGGAAACCAAAGATGGCATTCGTCGGCAAAGCGATGGTATGCAGTGCATCCTCATCCCAGGTGCAGATGTGAACATTGGCGGTGGCACCATGGAAGATGCGCGATGTAACGAACAGCCCACACATCCAGTGAGACTGAGCAGCTTTTTGATGGACATCGAGCCAGCTACTCGGAATTCATCCAAACTCCTTGCAGTTGCTGTCATTTACTTTAGAGCCATGTACTGTCGTGGCCTTTTAAGGAATGGAGAGCAAGGCAGCTAATCTAATTATGTCTATTAATATTTCAATGTAAATTATCCATTATATATAGGTTAAACTAACATGATGCCTGTGTATTTTGGTAAAGAATATTGGAACCCAACTGTAACTGATCCAAAATCATGACTCTAAAGTGATTGATTAGATCTAATTCTAGAACTTGACCGTTAGAAGTGGCAATTGAAGTAATCGGTGTATTACAAAACACGATAGGAAGGGGTACACTATGATGGTCTCTGCAACGCAAACCACTCCTGCACCCCCAAAGAGAAATAATAGGAGTCTTCCCCCAAAATCAGTTATGTCAGGAATCTTCTCCAATATTCCCGCTTATTAGATCTTATTAGTGGATCGATGTGTTTCTTGTTGGGGTCTACCAGGTGAGTGTGGGATCCTACGTTCGCTTCCTGAACCTGGCGACGCCACCCCCCACCGAAGTGGAGCTCCTGGACTGGTGCCTCTTGCGGCCGAATGACAAGCGCAGATGTCACGTGCCCATTGTGAGGCGCCAGGACAGGTGGCAAGTGAAAGATTTGGTGCCAGAAAATTGGCCCATGATCCTGGTGTCCTGGTATGGTGCCAACGCTTATTCCCTCTGGGTACATGGGAAGGATTGGCGTGACTACAAGAGTTCTGCTGAGAGTTTCCTCCCAACCGAGGCTCAATGGGAATATGCAGCTCGTGGAAAGGATCCTAAAGACTTTCCATGGGGACGAGGAGAAGATACAGATTTGTTGAATGTTTGTTGGGATCTCAAGACTCACCTGGAGAACGCGGAAGCTCCACCACCTCTACATCAGCTGCCTTTGGAGCCCGTGAATTTGACCAAGGGCCAATCCCCGTTTGGGCTCCGTGGAATGGCGGGGAATGTGTGGCAGTGGTGCCGTGATTTTTATGATCCTGATTTCTATTCCTCCAAATTGGCCAGTTGCGAAGATGCTTGGAATTTCACGGAGGGCGACTTCCGCTCTGAGCGGGGAGGCAGTTGGGTGGGACCTGCCGCCCTTGCGCGCAGCAGCTTTAGAAGGGGACGCTGCCCCGAGGCCAAGGGAAGATGTCTGGGGTTTCGATGCTGTGCCCCGGCAAGCTATTTCAGTGACAAGAGCAGCGCTTGAAATCTGCAAAGATGTGCAAAGCACGGAAAGCCTGTTTGAAGGCTTCGGGTACAGTTGAAGCTTTGGCTTGTGCATGCAAAACGTCCTTCATCAAATGATGAAAACCGTGGTCAACTTCTGTGCACGACAAAGCATAGAGTGGAATGGGTACGATAGAATTCAGCGGAGAAGCATTACCCACATATCATACACCATACCATTGAAGCATATGGATCCGCAGAGAGAGTTAAATCACAATTAAAGCAGTTGGGAATCAATCATATTTCCATGTAGTTGGGAGACTCGAGATCCCCAAGTTCAAATGAATGGCGAGACTCACATCCTCAATTCTCTTTGCACCTGCTCCTGCATTGGCACAAGGAGCATTGGCCCAAGAATGTGCTGCGGATGCTTATGCCAGCACTGCGAAAGTTGGGTGATTCGCATGGGCACATCATCGTTGCCCCACAACCGGCCAGAGGTGGAATGGGAGATGGGAGGTGGGAGGAATGCTGGAGCAGTTGGGAGGTGCTGAAACAAGATGAAACCAGTGAACTCGCAGCAACAGTCAGGACGTGTCAAGGGTAGGAAAGGTCAGCATCCCATGATCCGATGTGACAACAACTTCCATCCAATCCGGAGGTTGCCCCACACTTACAATCATCATCATCATCATCATCATCATCATCATCATCATGATCATCATGATCATCATGATCATCATGATCATCATGATCATCATGATCATCATGATCATCATGATCATCATGATCATCATGATCATCATGATCATCATGATCATCATGATCAT
>Ga0126342_10011324_pt1 | contig 15937 bp, 9 predicted proteins | sample Cyp1metagenome_FD_92528 | JGI IMG/M metagenome (GOLD analysis project Ga0126342, IMG submission 92528) | Coral microbial communities from Lord Howe Island, Old Settlement Bay, Australia - Cyphastrea 1 metagenome | ecosystem: Host-associated > Invertebrates > Cnidaria > Coral ... | reverse complement strand
TGATGCTTGAGCCAAAGTCATGGCCATAAGTTTTAAATGAATTCTCATGTACAACATAATAGCCTATACATGGCAGGTGGTGACTGGAATAGGGTCTGTTTCCTGACACGAATGGAAAAATAAAAAAATCATGTTCCAAACCAACCAGACAAGTTCATAAAACAATGGGCTTACCCAACATGAATAGATCACTATCAACAAAAACCAACAAATAACAGCCCAAACAAAATAACTCCCACAGTTCACACTCTCTGGTCCAAAGTCCAATCAATTGTCCAATCACTTGCGCCATTTTCACATGGCAAATCTTATATAATTTCTATACCCTCCAAAAAGTGTTGGCGCTGGGGTACGAACGCTTCCTCCGGTAAAAAAGCTGGCCCAATTTAACGCACGAATTCACCTTCTAGGAACTGACACTTTTCGAAAGAAAAATGGGACACCTGGAAATATGAAGTCAATAATGGTACATATCATTGAACTAACATATAATCATATTGACTATATATTTCCATATGGACTTATATTCGAAAATGGAACGCATATCATAATAGTACATATTGAACTAACATCCTGAAGGACACCTACATATTGGTGTTCAATCATATGATGTTTATCATTGAACTAACATCCTGGAAGCATTTGCCAGTGAATTGACGAAGCAAATAATCTGATTGGAAACTTTTCGATAGAAAAGTCGGAAACCTTTTTAGCGGCAAATGCTTCAGGTGGCGTTCTATCTTGGCAAGTCACCTTAACCATTGGATTGGTTTGAGGCAACATTTACAGGAAACCGCCATGATCTTTCACGGTAAAAAAAAACAACATGGGTTTCCGGTTAAGATTTTCCCAACAAAACCAATCCAATGATTTAACCATTTGCCAAGCTTAGATACCCTGCAAAAGAATACATTCTTAGCTGGCTAGTAGATAATCCCATTGGTACCAAAAGACTAAAGGATTAGTTTCTACCCATCTGAGATTGCTGCAGATTGCCCTAGATTTGCCAATCTTTCCCCTCCAAAGTGCTCCACCTCCACCTCTAAGAGTCACACCTCGATCAGGGTTCCCCCCACCGCAGTCATCACCTCTGAGAAATGGTTGAAACAGGGATTAAACAAGGGGATAAACTAACAAACAGGATGGTTTCATGAGGATCTATTCGGATATAGGGAGATAATGATGGGATAGTGATGATATACCCTCCGCTAATCAAACTATAGCAGCAGGAAAACCTCTACAAATTGGCGTTTAAATGGGAAATTCATCTTTAAACAAAAAAAATCCTTTGCAATGTTTGATTGCCAAAGGGTAATGTTTTTAAAAAAGCACATGCATAAATTAACAAATACATAAATACTCATATATATATATATACTGTATATACATATGCACACAAACACAAACACACACACGCATATATATATATATATATATATATACACAAACACACACACACATATATATATATATACACATAATACACATAATATATATATATATATATGTATATATATATATCATACATCATATGCTGGTTGGTAGCTTCAACTCATCAGAACCATACGAGCAAGTTACCCTACAAGTTTCTTCCATCCTAGGCTTGAAAACGTGCAACATCTTTGCAAGCACCAATCAGCTTAGGTGAAAAAAACACATACAATAACAATATGGGGGTAGACTTAGGTTCAGTGCATTGTCATATCCGGATGGGTCGGAGCATGGCCAATCGTAGCTACGCAAATCCCATGTTTAGTTTAGTTGGTCAAAAATACTTTGTACTAACCATTAACTAACTACAATTTTCATCAATGTTCATTATCCTCAAATGCTTACTATTCATCAAATGTTTAGTTGCTTAGTGGCTTTGAAAAAATCCACCGCTACCGCATCCCGTTGACCCAAAAAAAATCAGCCTCCTGTCGTTTGATCACTTGATGCCGACGCAGTCAGGGTAAACTACAATAAATTCAGTGTTAGTATAATTCCTTCGAAATAAGGTCAATTTGGCAATGTAATGCGCTTCATTCATCTGAAAAATGTCACTTGTGATTATTGCCCATACGATTATATATATATACCGTAAATATAAATATATGATATTATTATTATATGCAAACTGATCTGCCCCGACGTCGCAGTGAGCTCGTTATCATTGAGGGAACATCACTTCAGACAGGTTTTTTGGAGATCAAACCCTGGGGGGGTTCCAAAAAAGGCTGGGGGTACCTCCAGGCTTCATCCATTTGGAAATGGCCCAGTCGAAATAGTTGATTTAGCTGTTTTAAAATGGTGATGTTCCATAGGTTTTTTTGGATGCTTACCATCCAGCTATTGGGGATCCCCCATTTATGGAAGCCCCCAAGTAACCTCGACTGTTGTTGATCGACATAGTTCCTGTCGTGCCTCCAACCCTTGTTTTATTCGAGCCTTCAACGTGCCACCCCTGCATAAGACGACTGATCTTCGCAACATACTTCGAAGTACCCTCTGGTTCTTTAACATAACTCCAGTAACTTCTATGATTGTTGGAAAATTACAATTCGATGAGTTGATCTCAATTCTGATGGAGAAAAGAGGATGATGCTACACCTTCAAGCTCTCCTTACGAAGCACGGAAGGTCCAAGCTAGTAATTTAATTGGCCTGCAAATAACTTCATAGAAGAGAATTTCAATAGAACACACTGAATCAGTTGGGTGGCTATTCCATTTGGAATCTTCGCCCCCCCCGGCATTACCATTTGTACAACTCCAGTTTTGGTTGGCCCATATATATGAATATACACATATATCATCATGTATCTATGAATCCAGATTGACTACAAGTATAAATGGATCCCCCTGGAATGTTCATGCAATTTCCCAGTCGGATGTTTGAACATCACATGGCTGCAGGCAGGAATTGGACAGGGGGCTATGCGCCCGAGACCTTGGGGATGTCACACTCCATGATGCGAATCCCGTCAACTAATGACAAGATCCCACTGTGAATTGGACCATGATGGGTCACAACTCGGTTTTTTTATCGGCAAAAAAAACACCCAAAACATTCTCTTGCCATCTCTGCAATCCCACTTCTAAATGTGAAGTGGTGTCAAAACAATATCTGGTTGGTGGTTTCAACCCCTATGAAAAATATGAAAGTCAGTTGGGATGATGAAATTCCCAACTGAATGGAAATATAAAATACATGTTCCAAACCACCAACCAGATATATATATATATTACAGGAATAGGATTGCCAGATAATCAGCCACCTGTAGAGTCACCCTACTTACAAGTGATGTATAGTACTGGGATACCTGAACTGAGAAGATTGTTTTCATACCCCAGAACATATTCCAGTAGTAGGTGCAGGGGTTGGTTGTCACTCAGGGATCGTGATGATCATACAAGTAATTACCAACTACACCAGTTTTCCACGATGTGCCCGGTCTGGCACACACATCTCACTGAAATTTCCCAAGGGAAATGATACATGCCAAATTTCAGGAATGATTCCTGCCCCCAGCCGTTAACCATCATACTGCTAATAACCAAGATTGCCAACATATCGTCAATGGCCATTTTAGGAACCTAAGTTGGAGGTACCTACCATATATAAGGCTTATGTAAGGCCTATGCAAGGAAATATCCCCACAAAATATGGCCTTATATGGTACAGTACCTCCATTTTAGGATCCTGAAATTCCCATTGATATCAGAAATCAGAAATCAAGACTATCGCCAAATCAGAAATATCTACACTCCGGGCATGAAGAGCAATCCAAACTCATGTATATAATTACTGTTGGGGTAGTTCCCTATCTATCATGAAAAAGCCAGAAATTCCCATTTCGTCTTACTGGTGCTAAACGTCGGGAATTTTCGGGAATGATCCACTGGCTAACTATCAAGCAGATCATCCCGGCAACCCCCAGCAACCCATCCAGCCACCCTACGTTAAACGCACCAGTTAGTAGTTCGATGATTTTCCCAGCGCTAGCTCCATGTAGTTCGGGGCTCCCTGCACTTTTTTTTGGGTTCGTTGATCCCATAATGAGGCGTTTGTTTTGGATGTAAAATCCATCACCGAAAAACCCAAAAACACAACCAAAAATCTAGATCTGCACTTGGAAGTGCAGTTCCACTCGTAAGTGGTTTCGATTTCACTTTTTGTTGTAGGGGCACCATATCCCAACTGAAGTAAAAATCCCATAGTCCTACCCGTTAAAGTCACCTCAAGTCGACCCCCAAGTATGGCCGGACTCCAGACCAGTCGATTTTCCAAGTTGGGAGTCCCTACACCAACGATTAGCCCAGTCTTCGTGTCCTGAACGCTGACACAACATGTGGAGGTGCGGATTCCAGCTGGCAAATGGCTGGCAAATCATCTTAGATCTTGTATGTATAACCCGTGCACGGTATACACAATATGTCACATATATATATATATATATATATATGTGTGTGTGCAAATATAACTGTATATAAATATAATGAACACACTATCCATCTTAGAGCATATACTTGGAAGATCACTCCACTTACATAATAGCTGGTTAGTAGCCATAGTTAGTTTAGCCCCTTATATGTGGTATACCCCACGAAATTGGTATTTACAATCACCAGGGTAATTAACAAGTTACAAAGTGGGATGATCCTCCAACTATTTATATAAGCCATAGACAAACGATGACAACTGTTGTTTTCAAACTCATATATAATATATATAATCTACATATAGCCCGTGAAGCTGGGGAGATTCCTCCTATAACTGGGATTACACTACATGCCTATTTTTGCCACAAAAAAAACATACAAGAACCATGGGATGCACCGATGCACCTCCAAGAATGGTTCTCAGAAAATTTCCAAGATTCTGGGCAAATCCATGTCACAAATGAACAAACACAATTTTTTGAAACACCCAATTGGCTATGAAAAGCCCCAAGCCAGCCCCAAGTATGGCTAATAATTAAGCTGATCAGTCAATCGAAATAGAGGTTTACCGAACTTAAAAATGGGTGGATTTTCCATGGCGAACTGTGAATCTCATTTCGCCAGATTTTTAAATCACCATGATTTTTCCCAGTTTTCATCCTATGAAATCTCCCGTTAAAAAATCACCATCCCAGGTGGTTTGCAAATTCCATGGGTTCCCCAACGTCAAAGAGGCGCCACGTGAGCAGGGCCCAAGCAGCCAAGGTGCCGGCGATCAGACCTGCGAAAGGGTCTTCCCCACGCGGGCGTTGAGATTATGATGAATATGGGGTTCCCATTTGGGTCATACATGGGTTATAGATGTATCAAACATGGTAATTTCTAGTATTTTTTTTGGAGTAACTTTTTTTTGGAGTATCACATGTTTTTTTAAGAGTAACTATACTTCAACAAATCAAGTTCAAATTGTGGATATGACATTATATATTTAACCAGTTCAATCATGAAGAAACCATATGAAGCCATAGTGTTTCCCATCAGATCCCACCAATTGCAGGGGTTTGGTTGCCTTCCTCTGTCCTTCATCCAATTCTGCGAATGGGTAGTGTTTTTTTTGAGGCAAGGAAAACGTAGGGAGTTTAACTCAACCATCAGTGCTAGATACTTGAGCCTCAAATCAACAAATCCTATTGGACACAATAGATGTTCATCGATTTTCACTCCATGGGGAAACCATACACAGATCCTCCTCTAACAGCCGCAAAGGGGTTAAGTCGGTTAAGTCATTGGGTACCCTCCGACTAACACTTCGATGTGGGCTGACAACCCACAATGAAAAAAACAAAAATTGCATATCATTTTCCTAGGGAAACTGTGGCTTTTCTACATCGAACCATGAGTTTACCCCTTTGACCGCGATCGTCTGCGGCCGCCCCGTGGTTTTTTTTCGTCGCCGTTTCGGGCGCTGTCCGAGTTGTCATGTGGGCGCGTTGGCGACCGGGGCGACCGGCGGGAGGAAAAGGGTGGCCACCGAGGCTTCGATTTCCAACCGGAGCCTGGAAACAAGGCGCTTCAGTCAGAAAACTAGGGTCATTTTCAGGGATATCCTATTATTATATGTAAAAAATATGGTAATCATATGTCACAATAATATGATATGCATATGTTAAAATGGTAATAATATATGGTAATATATGGGTAAACCTCCAAATATATGGTAATATATGGTAATAATAGGTTTTGACCCAAATTATCCCAAAGATTTATGGGGGAGAGAACTTGTGGGGAGATAGTGTTTTTTTATGTTTAACTATCATTTTTCTTTATGTTTTATAAATTTGGATTATCGTAAAGAATTGTTGTCAGAAAACCTGGGTGATTGAAGGTACCCTCCGGTTCAAACGTGGTGGAGACAACTTGGGGATGGTACAGGACGTGGGAAGATTGGGAAGTGGGCCGCAAACCGCAAATAAACCCCAATGATCTACATGGGGTACTTATGGATATTCAGGGATATTCCATACACAAACTTAAGGTCATTTCAAAGCTTGACCCACTTTGAAAATCTTTGAAACTGGGACGCACATCCAGGTAGTGTGTGAAATTCTCCAGGGCTATATACAATTTTCTTTGGGGATATACCCACTAACAGAAATCGATGCGGAGTTTACCCACCATGAATGTAGATCATAGATCGTTTTCCTAGGAAAACACATGGGTTCCCTAGGAAATGTCATCTTCAACCAGCCGGATCTCATGACGTGGTATTTCGTATCCCGGATCCCATCATCTTAAAACATCTTAAAACAGCTTAGACCGTGGCCCCCAGTCGATAGCTAACTAAGGTGCCATATAAGTGGCTGAATTCTATGGTCTATGGTATACATAACTATAATTTATGGTGATTATACCCTCTGGTAAACATACAAAAAGCTATTGAAGCCATGGCCATTGAAATAGTGGATTTACCCATTAAAAATAGTGATTTTCCATAGCTATGTAACAGTTTACCAGAGGCTAATGTGTATAAACCAACTAAAAAAATTGGGGGGGGCCCATCCTGCACATTGAATCTGGATTAAAACAATGTCATTTGGGACAGGGTTCTGCTAACCATCATTTAACTCGTGATAACCATGTCAGCAGTAAAAGTGTGTTCAAAATAACTATATGTTAGCCATATCACATAATATCCCATATTGATCATAAAATCGCGTAACATATCCGCGTATCCCGTTGTATCACCATGATACACCTGAATCGTGGATTGTCTATAATAGCATATGTATATATATATAATTGTATATGTTGTACATAAACATACCCTGGATCAATATATATATATATATCAATATCAAACCAGGCACCAAGTATATAAACATGGGTAAATTATAATATTTCACTAATGTGAATTAAGGCCATTTGGGGATGATTTCCCTTACTAACCATGATTCCAGTGAGGTCGCAGTGAGGTCGTTATAATTTACCTAGCTGCTTATTAGCCACTTATATCCAGCATGTTCCTCTCCTTGATGGATTCATACGGATTCTACCTACAAATCCAAGTTTTCTTAGCCGTGTTCTGTTCACCAAACCTAGGGAGTTGGTTGCTGATGTCCCATGATACCTAGGAGTTGGTTGCTGATGTCCCATGATACCTATGGGAAAATCTATAGGACACCATATAGTTATATAGTTTTTACCATCAAATATAGGGGTTTCCGGTTAAATTTTTCCCATCCTCCAATTCTGTGAATTTTCCGGCCAAAAAAATGCTGGTTCACCAACAACCTAAACTGGGACACCACCCTGATACCCTGGTTCAAGGAACGCGAGGTCCAACTCCAGGATCGCATCCTATCGCTATGAAAACATGGAGATTTAACTGAATTTAACGATCAACATTTTGATTTAGCCAGCAAACAGTTGGGATTTAAAGGTATCATAGTTAGCTAAATTGGTTTATAACTGAGATAGCTGTTGGGTTTATGGTACATCGAATTAGTTCATGATGTTGGCAAACCAACGAACAGAACTGGGGGGGTAGGGCACCTCCTTATAAATGTTGTTGGGAAACTCAAGGAGCGTAGCTTCTTGACTCCCGTTTCAATGGGGAATATGGATGCCAAAAAGGCTCCTTTGCCTCCTCCAAATCAACGAATGGACATTCAGAATCTATGATAATTATGATATTATACTGATATGTAATTAATCATAGTATGATACTTAAATATATTGTAACATAATTTCCATCATCCTTTTGCGTGAATTGGGTATGGATACCATGATACTGTGATTGACACCAAAATTTAGCTGGTGCCACCCTTAAAGTGTACGACCCATCCCCGATTATGATAATGTCGAACCATTGCATATAGACTTTCCCCCATCTTCCCCCTGTGGGATCCTGGCTATTTTTCACCTGCAGCACCTCTGTGGGACCGACAAGTGGGAAGCGTCAACACCTTCAAACACTAGTCAATGGTCAGGAAGGTACTTGAGCCATGACAAAACCCCGTTTTCCCATCATGTAAAATACTATGTTAATTATACTAGTTGCTTGGTGAATATGCTATTCTGGGCTAGTTCATACTGCCCAATAAGCCAGCTAGCATATCCTGACCACCCAAATATATTTATATACCTCCATAAGGGTTCAAGCATCAAAATTGGAATTTGCGGGGGTTCTCAACATGCGGAGCCCAACTTATCAGTCGTCATTCTTCACCATCTTTCTGCTTGGACGGCAGTTCCGGTGCTGCCCCCATATACCTAAGTTGGTTGATGATAATTAGAACTATGAATATCTTGAAGTATCATAGTTAATTAAGATAATCATTAAGATAATGAATGTCAAAATTATACCTAAGTTGGTTGATAATAACTAATTAAGTTAAAGGGACTCCCAAAAATAACAAATATATTCTATAGAATAGATTCCCCAGTCCTTTCCCATCGGGAAACATCATAAAACAAACATCTTCAGCAACTCCAAGGTATTCATGGTGCTTTTAAATCAACAAGCATCACTGCAGGATGGTGCCCCCCAGTTATGTTTGTTGGTTTTATAAACCCCATGAAAAGTAGTTCGTTATATCTGCGATAAACCATATAGTGAAATGGGAGTTATGTTCACCAACTTAGCGATTTAGCTCACTGGGGCACCACCTTGTATGGAATTACCATAGGGGAATAACTATGGAACCATCCATTCACCAGCATTCACCAGCTAAGCTGGAAACCATCCACCTGATCAGGCGATTTTCGAGCGTTGCTGATGTGAGGCAACCTCAAAGCGGGCCGGCGTGGCTCAAAGCGCCATGGCGCAAAGCTTTTCACCGTTTAAAACAGAGGGAACTTAGATGGGCCATGGGATTAACTAACTAGTTAGTAACTGAGGGTATAACCCTCTATATCCCAATTATAGTCCATTTACCAATTAACTAACTCCATGGCCCATCTCATAAACTCGCCATTGATGGTGAAAAGACATGCAAACACGGCGCCTTTTTTATGCCTATCATCACCATTTTTGGACATTTTTTTAAATTACAAATCACCTCACCAAAAAAGTGAAGCAAATTTTGATGGTCTCATGACCATGAATTTTCATGGTGCCCTGGCCTTACAACTTCTCTTCGGACCAAAAATCCAAGAATTTGGCTAAACCTTTGGGCCGATCATTGGGGCATGTACCATAAATTTAGGTATATTTTAGTAGCAAATGACATCACTGTTTGGGGATATCCCCTACTTAGTCTAGTTATGTCTAGTTAATCAACCAGGCTAGAGCCTAATCCAAGGTGGACTAACTGGAACTGCAGTCATCTTTCCAGGTTTACTCTTTGGTTCACCCCAAAAACCAGCGTTGGATGTTGCCCATCATTTGGGGAAGTCATTTGGAGGTGACAAATCCCATAAACCCGGCAAAACGGATCTATTTGGTGGTTGACCTACCCCTCTGAAAAATGATGGAGTTCGTCAATGGTTTTCGGATGACATCCCATATATGAAATGGAAAATAAAAAACATGTTCCAAACCACCAGCCAGGGATGGTTTCATGCTAGAAATGCCATGCCCAGCTGCCCAGCTGCCCAGCTGTTCTGAATGTCGGTGCAGCCATGCGGCGCGCCAAGAATCTCCAGATCTCCATAGACCCTGAGGGTAGGTAGACTTTGTGGCAGGATATGCCTATTCTCTGGGATTTTTCTGTGGGATTTATGGGACTGTTGGGAGTTCAGTCTCAAGATGGTTTTCGGGATTTTGATGGAATGGAAGTCATTGGGATTGTTGGGATTTAAGCATCAAACATGGTGATTCGGCTTTCGGGATTTTCATGGATTTTCATGGAATAATCATTGGGATATTCACCATTGCCGGCTGTTTTCAGAATTGAGAAAGGTACCTTTTCGTCGTAGCATTTTCCTCGCAGATGGAGGATTTGGATGACATGGAATACTTCACCCAGAGCCATAGAGCGCCCATTCTCCCGCAGGACTATGCCGTGTCGAGCGTTTTTTAGCACCAAAAAAATCGAAACGCATTCGATCCACCGGCAGTAGGAATTGTGGTGCCAAAATGATGTTGTGGATATAGCAACTAGCCTATTGTAAGGCAAGTTTACGGTACCTCCTCCTAGGATTCACTTTCTGTGAAAGGGTAGACTCGACGAACGCCAGAAGCGACTAAGAGTGCTGCCCATACCACGATGATCCGCAAGAAACGGGTGCGAACTAAGCGAAGAACAGACCACCGCAGGATCACTGGATTTTTTTATGGTGAAGCTTGGCATATTTCACCCATGAGCAGCCTAAAAAATCAACGGAACAATCACTGGGAGATGCTTATCATCCCATAGACGCTTATGGCCCAGGGCCAGCTGGTAGCTTCCGCCCGTTGCAAACAAAGGTGCAACGCACCCGCTGTCACCGACACACGCTGGACATGGCATTTGACCTTGGAAGCAGCGCAGGGTGGCCGTCTCATGCTGGTTCTATCCTCAAAATGGTGGTTTTTACTGGGGTATATGGGGAACATATGAGTAGCGGACACAATTATATGTTATAAATTTAATGCCATGCACAAATTAGGGTCGTCCCCTTTCGGTTGTGAAGATTTCAGTATTCCCGGAGGTATCACAAATGGGGTACCGGTATAGAGTCGTCCCCTGTCGGTTATGAAGGTTTTGTGCAAGGTAACCTCGGAAAGGCCAAGGCAAAGCAAAACTAAATTAGTATTACAATAATTTTGTCGGTTACTCATATGGGACAATCATCTACAGTATATAGATGTGATATTTTGGCAATGCTTGACTACCAAAGAGTAAACCTCCTTTGATGGTGTGAAAAGCCCTGCGAAAGAAACAAGATCTCAGAATTCGAACTCCCATCTCACTCTCCAACGTTACGGGAACCCCAAGTATGCTTACCCTGATCATAAGCCCCCCAACTATGGAAATCCATACTGGCCAAAAACAACAAATTCAATCGCTATTTCCCATCAGTTGCCCCAGTGAATCACCATTAAATCACAATACATTCCATTAATTCCCAGCTAAATACAATGAACATACAATAAAAATACCATACACATACCATTCAAATACCATAAAGCATACCACAAAAAATCCATAAACATACCATTAAAAAATATCATAAACATACCATTAAAAAATACCATAGACTACATTCAAAAAAATACCATACAAATACCATTAAACCATACAATAAAAATAACATAAAAAATACCATACAAATACCATAAAAATTACAATAAAAATAACATAAAAAATATCATAAAATACCATTAAAGAAATAAACATACACTAGAACATACCACTAAAATGCCATGAGCAATACCATCAAACATACAATAAAAATACCATTAAAAAATACCATAAAAATACAAGAAAACATACCATACAAATACCACAAACAAACAATAACATATGCGATTAAAAAAATAACAATACCATACAAATACCACAAAAAATACCATTAAAAAATACCGTAAACACACAACATTTTCCCCAACAAATCCAATGGACATCCCATAGATATGGCACCATCACCATCTCCCCGTCCAAGGTGCTACACCTTCGATGCCGCAGCCGTCGGGACTTTCAAAGGCGGCCATGGCCACACGGAGCCGTGTCACCTCAAAATGGGAACATCTTCGGCCGGTGAACACGATTTTCTCATGATTTTCTCATGATTTTCTCATGATTTTTCATGATTTTCCCATGATATTCTTGCCCGATTTGTATCACCAGTGATTGAAAATCATGGGGTTCCAATAAGAATCATGAAAATTCCCCAATCTGATCATGGAATGATAACTTTCACTTGTGCGCCCACAAGGGCAACTTGCATCATCTTGCATCTCTCATTGTAACCAAAATGACGGAAAATGAATGATACTTAAATTAGCTCAGGGTCACAGGGACAATGGCCAACTCCAACTCCAAAAATTGCTCGTCAGTCAGAATCATCACATATTTTTAAAGATTTTTATATCGCAACTGCCGGGATATTCCTTTGTGTCTTCTCATAGGTTTGCAAAGATATTTCTCACCGGGAAAGCGATACCTGGGGATTCTAATCAACATCATCAAACACAAGAATTGAGAACCACCATGAATCTGCATAACGTATATCCTCTGGTAAACTAACAGTTTGCTATGGAACATCACCTTTTTGAATGGGTAAATCAACTATTTCTATGCCCATGTTCAATGCTATGTTAGTTTATCGGAGGGTATTCACCAAGCTGAACAATTCGGCCACGCTCGGTCGTGATCAAACAGATGCATATCATTAAATACCAACAGTTAATGGTTAATGGTGAATAATTCTGAATGGTTCAAAATATGTTTTCATGAATTTCATATCCCCCCATTTTCCCCTAGTTACCCTCTGGTAATTTAACATAACTATGAAAAATCACCATGTTTAATAGGTAAACCATCTATTTCAATGGGCCATGGCTTCCATAGCTTTTTGTATGTTTACCAGAGGGTAGTGCGAAGCCATCTATGGTATCTACTTGGCGGCTCATCCCACTTAGTATGTGGGTTAGTTCACCCCAGTTAGAAGAGGATTCACTCTACTTATCCCATGAAAATAACTGGGGTTCTACCTCACTTACGAGCCGTGGGATGAGCCACCAAGTATTAATAGCTATTGAACATTCCAAGATCTTTCCATTAACATTCTATAGTTTATAGCCATTAATGTAAAATCCCATCAACATTCCATAGTTATAGCCATAAAGCCATCTATGATATCCAAGTATGTGTCCGTTATCCAGGAAGGTCACCTGCAAAACCGGCCAGAGATTTTCCACCGGCGCCGAACGCCGAAGCACCCAATCATCCCAGCCAGAAAAGATCTGGCGCCAGTAGACTTGTGCCTGGGCTCAGCAAAAGCGTGGCTATATGCTATAGTAAATGGTAATGATAGTTAAATGATAGTTAACCCTGGTTAATATACTGTTAATGGTGGTTAATGTATGGTTATTATATGATATGGTTAATGATGGTTAATAACATAGTCTGGTTGGTGGTTTCAACCCCTCTGAAAAATCTGAGTTCGTCAGTTGGGATGATTATTCCCAATATATGGAAAAATAAAAAATGTTCCAAACCACCAACCAGAATAGGTTTCCAAGAGATCCGAAATAGGTTTTACCAGTAGATTTGAAAAGATATCCAAAAGCAATATCACAATCCTGGAGACATGATTTTTCTCCTTGGGAACGAACATTCTTCGAAAAGCCATTTAAGCCATGTTTTTTCCGACCAAACGGCGGCTTAAAACATCCGCCGGATTCCAGGGATGGTTGGTTCGGATTGTTTGAATCACCCATACACGGTGATTAAAAAAAATATACCATCTGGTTATGACTAACATAGCCATGGAAAATCCCAACCATAAATGGAGGTTTTAATGGGTAAATCAACTATAAATGGCCATTTTCCATGGCTATGTTAAATAACCAGAGGGTAATTAAGTTGGTTTCAGTACTGAAAGCAACCCATCACTGACCCATCACCAATGGCTTACACCGCCTATTTTGATGCTTACTTCCCTAGCCGTCGAGGAGGAGCAAAGCACATGAGCAACTGGTTAGCTTGGTGGTTCGGCTATCATCTGAAAAAATGCGAGGTAGTCATGATCATCATCCCGTGTCTATGGAACCTAAAAGATACCTAAATTGACTTTTAATTTGGTTGACGATGGTTTATTGACATCATGGGCAAGGATATATGATATATTATGATATATTAAAAATATATGTATATGATATAATTAACTATGTTCATGGGGTGAAACTAAACCAACAAACAACCCTGGCTTCAACATTCCCAGCCTCACAACAACTTATCCTAGGGTAAACATGGCTGATTTTCAATGATTCTCCACATCGTGTTGTGTTAGTCTACCCTAGGGTAACATGAACCTTAAAAAAAAAACAGTGGTTGGTGGTGCAATAACCATCTTGAAAAATATGAGTTCGTCAATGGGAAGGATGACATCCCATATATGAAATGGAAAATGAAAGCCATTCCAAACCACCAACCAGATCAAAATTTCCCCTGATCTTGCCTGCTTGAACCGTTCAACCCTGTCTTGGGTGGTAAATTGATGTAAATTGTCATCCTTTCGGTGCTTAAGTAAGCATTCCCCATTCACCTTGCAGTTGACCACTTTAACACGGCCCTGAATCTATCTGAATGATATCGAAATGGACTATCGCCATCCCGTAAATGGAAAATGCAAGATAATAACGTAAATTAAACCCAGAAACATACTGGAACATCCCCAGTTATGCAATTATATATATACATATATATACATACATACATATGGAAGTTCCTAAAATAGGGGTACCCCCAAATCATCCAGTTTAAAAACGGATTTCCCTTACAAACCATCCAGCTATTGGGGATCCCCCATTTATCGAAACGGTTCATATATTACTTTTTAGTTGGGATACATTCACCCTTACCACAACACCTGCGCCGTCCGTTTCTGCCTGCCACACATCCAGCAAGCTCGCGCGGCGCGCCCACTTGAAATGTTTCCTGAGACAAGCTGCTGGGATTGGGAAGAAATTGTTACTAGTGGTCAGTGATGGATATCTGATATAGATGGTGTTTGATGGTTATTGAATCCCCAACCCAAACTGGTTCAGGAGTAGGGGGTGGATCCTACATTTTTTCAAATGTATGGGAACCAGGGGTGGTCAACCCTTCACTTTTTGCCAAAAAGGTATGGGGATCAGCGGGGGGTTAACCCCTCAAAGTGAGGCATGTATGAGTGTCAGAGGTGGGAAATGTATGCTTTGTAGGGGGTACCCAGGAATCTCCTAGCAAGATGTATAATTAAAATCAATTTGCCAAAAATTGTGTGCTTTTCGTATACCCAGCCCCCCTAACATACTTTTTCTTTGTCAATACCGTGAAGGGCATTCCCCAGAAAAAAATGAAGACATTCCCGGGGATGCCCGGGGGATCCTGGAAAAACCAACCCCCAAAGATCCTGGGGCGGTGGATGTCCCGACCCATGGATCCTATTTTTTTCAGACGCCCCTCGTCAAAAAATGTATTTAGGGGGGATCCTGAGGATTTTGGAGGACGATAAATGTGTTTTTTTTCCTAACCTCTCCCCCTAAAACACATTTAGGGGTGGGTGATGTTATTGATTCATTGATGATTCCCTTCTTCATTGATGGTTATTGATGGTTTTTGATTCATTGATGGTTCTTGATGATTCTTGATGCATTAGTGGTTCTTAATTGAGTTTCACTAGCAATACCCTCCCGTTGTTAAACGATTTCCGAACCCGAAAAAATATAGACATATGTTTGTAAAGATTGACATATGAGCGATTGTGAAAACCCTAGGTTCACGGAAAGGACATCCACAAATTTGGGAAGGTCCCATCGCTTACCACACGTTTGTACAATAATGATATATGGTAAACTTGGGGGGCATCGCTTGCAGGAAACTG
>Ga0126342_10011323_pt1 | contig 15937 bp, 21 predicted proteins | sample Cyp1metagenome_FD_92528 | JGI IMG/M metagenome (GOLD analysis project Ga0126342, IMG submission 92528) | Coral microbial communities from Lord Howe Island, Old Settlement Bay, Australia - Cyphastrea 1 metagenome | ecosystem: Host-associated > Invertebrates > Cnidaria > Coral ... | reverse complement strand
TTTGCAAGATTTCTGCCCTTAGGGCGGATTTCTTGTGAAGGAGCTGGAAATGGTCATTTTTTGACTACTGTGGTCAATTTTGGATTTCGTACCTTTTGGGCTGATCTTACTCTACTTTGCGTATAGTAAAAATGTGTCGATTTTTCTGGGCGGAAATTCCCGGGATAAGGGCGGAAATACCCGGGCAGATTCATCATGACTCAAAAATGAAAACATGAAGTGGTAAGTTTTTTCTTGAAATGGTAATTGTTATTTTGAAATGGACAAATCTACAGAAAATGGTCAGAAATCAAACCAAAATCTGCCCTGGAAAGAAAATTGTAACCAATGAATATCCATGTATAGCACATCGAGGCCGAATCATTGTAAACATGTACAAGTAATTATACTATAATTATACAGGTGTATTAAAGGCATAGATACGCGTTTATAAATATTACATTGCAACAACTTGAAATACATAACACATCATAACACATAGCTTCAAGCACAAGAAAAATGACAATCCCTTGGGGTGTGTATATTCATTGCCTGCAACGTCCTTTGTCGGAATTCTTTGCCAGGGAACTTGATCCTCATCACCACATTTGCTGGCAGTACCCTGCGTGGCCGCTACAAAGTCCTGAGGTCATGCCGCACACACTGTGGAAATCCGTGGGTTTATCATGCGGAAACATGGATATACATGGATGTGTCTCTACATATGGGCTATACAACAAATACCCAGAAAGGAACAATTTAATAGGGAAAGTTGTGATCAACCATCAAATATCATCAAATTTGCGGGCACCCCATTTTCAGACAAACTCACAACCCTTCCATATGCACGGCTCTTATATGCCAACGATCGAACTTTGCTGGTTCTGTTGCAAGTTCTGTGCCGGCTGTATACTGTACGGTTCCCAGTCACCACCTGCATATTTGGAGGCATCTAGTGCGCATAATGGCAAACAGATCCTGCGCAGAGTTTTAGAAAGTGGGATCGAACTCCCTCGCAGCCCATTCCCAGAATGCTAGACCTCAAAAGAATCAAGAATAGATATGACAATTGTCAAAGCAGCTTTGTTGATATACCCAGATATGTAAATCTTCTGATGCTAATTACCCTTCCACCCTCACTCCGCCTTGGCATAGTCGCAAAACATGGACATACCTCAGATGATAGAAGCCTTCTCAGCAAGGACCGAAACCTGCTAAACTGAGGCCATCATTTCTAGTTTTTGATCGCTCTTACCCTCCAAAAAATGCCTCTAAAGCGGAATATGAAACGTCCTAAAATGGCGCAAAATCACTCCGCCCACGTCCCATTCACAACTGGCTTGATGCAGGAGAACACAAACAATCTCTGGATCAAGACTCAAAACCTCCAAAAGACATGTTTTCTCATGGCGAGCTGGCTAAAACAGCTTCAATTCAATTCTGGATCAACGCCAATCTGAAGATCTGTCATAAAATTAATGAAGATTCTCCACGTCAAAGTTGGTTTCTTGGGACACTGCATGGCATTGTTAAGCTCGGATTGAACAAACCCTGATTAATTTAAGTTCAATATTGAAGGTGATGAGGCGTTGCCCACTAAATCAACATGGCATACCTTGGTACAAACCCATCGAATCCAAACAGCCTTTTTTTTGTCCAAACAAACTTCAATTGATCCATACTTCTCCGGGGATCTACAGTATAAGGGTCCGTTTGAAAATTGGGTATAGCCGTATAGCCCAGAATATCGCAAAATAACAAACGTCTCTTGATAGGGAACATGAGATTCTAGACCAGTGGATTTAGTGATTTGGCGGTACGCCTTTTTCAGGCAAACCCATATCATGTATCAGATTGTTGCTTGTATCCCCATCATACCACCAGCATATCCCCATCATATCTCCACAATATCCCGGATATATCTATCCCGGAATATCCCGGATAAGTTCTATCCCCATTATCCTCCATTCCCCGCTACATGTTTTTTTTTAAGAATCCCAACTTAAGGATCATCATTTTCCTTCACCATCAGCAATGGTCGTCCCAGCGACAGCCACGGCTTTGCTTCACGCACTCGGCCAGGTCCTGACCGGTCAAAGTGAAGGTCTCCGCGAAGCTCTCCGCGATCAACGTGGACCTTGCAACGGCGTTGCGAGGTCCAACGGCATGGTCCATGGATGGATCTTTAAGATATGGTTACATAATGTTACATGATGTTACATGTATCATGGATCTTTAAGATGGAAAAAATGGATCGTTAAGATAATTCTCCAACCAACCAGTCAGCCAGCCAGCCAACCAACCAATCAACCAGCCAGCCAACCAACCAACCAACCAACAAGTATCAAATTCGATGGCTATGTTCGTTGGAGAATTTGCATTGAAGGCTGGTGCTTTCGTATAGGTGACGCTAGTGGTTTCGTCGAGGCGCTGGTGCAGAGTGCCCTCAGCGTAGAGGCTCAGTTCTCCAAACCACCTGAAGCATTGGTCCCACCCCGTCATCAGATTGAAATGCTAAGCAGCAAAATAGCTGGGCAGCTGGGATCTATGGATATACATACATATGATATATTATGGTAAATTTATAATAATAATAATAATATATTTGCAATATATGTATGCATGTAAATATAAATATACCTATATATACCAATCCTGAATGTTTTGACATCCCATCACATTGGGAAGAATTGCTGATCTGGATCAAACTCGTGGTACTCTCTAAACATCATCCCGAAAAGTGGAGGTTGAACTATAGAATGCCATAGATAAGATGGTAGTATAGCTCTAAAAATCCATAACTGGTAACGCCGGTTATGTCATGTAACCCATGACAATTTGAGATTGTGTCTTGTACTGTCTTGTTTTGTCAGGCCGAGCTCAACAGAATGTCAGGCCGAGCTCAACAGAATGTCGAACACGTGTCAAATCAATGGACGAATCGTCAGGATGTAAAAGACTCACTGCGCCCCAGGTGAATCTTATGGTCAACTAGCAGCCCAACAAAGAAGTTTCATCTAATGTTCTATAGGTGCCTGTAGCCGAAAAAATCCGTCACTTAAGACAGAAAAAACGCAGCTCCGGCAGCCTGGTCTTCGAAAATTCCAGACTTTCACCGTCCGTATCAAAGCCTGCAGGCTTGGACCGATGCGCGCTCCGCTGATGATTGGAAAATCCCCATCAAAAATGGGAAAAATTAAATGGGAAACTGCGGGACAACCATCGAACTATATATATACATAAATAATTATAAAGTGGAGATTGTCCAGCAAACCAATGTCTTTTTAGTACATGTTTTGGTTGCTTTCTAATTTTCACACATCTACTAATTATCACCTACTGTAACACAAATCATCTTTTGACCTCCTTAACAAGGGTACTGTAGTCACAATCCATCCATGCATCTGAAGACACCACTCGACTTTTCGGCGGCAAACATGAGATCCCGCGCTGTGCCTTCGATGTAGGCATAGTGTCCAGTCGCGGTGATGTAGAGGCAAGAAACCCAAGAGCCAGCGATGAAGACGTTCTCGCCCTTTTCGTAGACCTGTGTTTCAGTTGGTTTGGGATGATTGGGTTGGGATATTATTGTCTATATTAAACTTATATGGGAAAATTTACAATCACCCACTCATACCCAAAATATCCTGTTCAATTTGTTGGCCACCAAAAGAACACAGTGTTTCCATGGTAATTGTTCCCAATTCATCCAAATTTCTGGAAACGTTGCGCCAGGTAACCTACTACATAAGGCTCAGAATCACAACCTGTTTCGGGTGGCGGGGCTTGTTGTGATATGGATTGATATGGAGGTTTCCTAAGTCATGGGGCTACCCACAAATCATCCATTTATAGAAGGAATTTCCATTATATATATATACGTATATAAACCATCCAGCTGTTGGGGGTACCCCAGTGACTTAGGAACCCCCCGAACACGTTCTGCTTGGGAATTGGATCCCCCCCCACTCCCCTGAGTGGCTCACGTTCTTCTGAAGGGCCGCACAGACCGAGCCTGGAGGCAACTCTGAGAGTTCCAATGGAAAACAGGACATGATGGGATAACAGTTGAGGATTTACTGAACCATCAGGAATGTAGAGCCTTATGCTGTTAAATGAATACATATGAGTACATCACAAAAATCTTTAAAGTCCACATAAGGGTGCTATCGAGTCCTCAGTAGTTTTTTAGAAGTAAGAAGGCAAACTCATGGTTTGATCACATGCATGACTCAACTAAATTCAGCCACGGTTTCTTCCCATCTCATTTGTCCAATGTTTGGCTGTTGAGTTTGATTCCCAACAATGGCACCGCATCACCAACTGCCCAGGAACCAAAGACATCATGGTAGCACTCCTGAGTGTCATCATGTGTCATCTTTGGAAGACAAAATGCAGCTAAAACACGGCAAAACCATGGGCAAACCATGGTAAACCGCTAAACCAGGATTTTTTTTCTCAATATTTTGCAACATTTTACCACCATCTTCCGCCGATCCCGGGTCTGCAGTGAATCGACGTGGCGTCTCGCGATTGGACCTGTCCTGCTGAGATGTTTGTAGATGATGAATCATCATTTCCCGCCAAAAGGGTGGTATGAGACATGGGGATAAATGGGGATACCCCAATGGCATCCAATAGCTGGATGGTTTATTTGATGGAAATTCCTATTCAAACAAATGATTTAGAGGTAGCCCCATGACTTAGGAAACCTCCAAATCTGGTAAGGCCTTTGACAAAAACCCAGGCACCATGGTCCACCTGGCTTCGAAGCGACTGACCCAACCCCCCATCGAACAACATTAATATAAAGAAACTATATGGAAACAAACAGCAACGAAAACAACACAAGTATTGTGGTTTTCAAGTTTTCAAAACAGCCTCCCCAATTTGGATCCATATGAGTCAAGAGTCAGTCAAAAGCTTGAAGATTGGCATCTCCAAAACGTAGTTGCTTCTTTGCCCCACATATAGCTCCTGACGCTGGCACTTGTTAAACGTCCCAGGACGTCCCCATCTGGGATGACCATCTGGCTGCCCCAAATGAGCGGCTCAATCATTGGAGATGTTTTCCCGGTGAATCCAACGTTCGAATCCATTATTCAAGTGAATCGGTTCAAGGATATATATATATATATGTATATATATATATATTATATATATCATGATATATCCGCGGGAAGGAGCTGATTTATGCTTGAGGGATGTAAACACTTGGGGGAAAGAGATGGTCTGTTCAGGTTTCAAAGCCACCCCACCCAAAACACGAGAAATATAATTGGTAGACACTATCCCCAGACTCCAAGATTTAACATACAAGAGGTACCTTCTGGATATGAACTCATTTTTGTTGGATTTTGCCTACCTGACGAGAAAAACACACATCTACTACATTTCCCCGATTTAAAGAATATTTAAAGTTGGCTCCCAGGAGGCTTCAAGTCGTATTTGGTGTTGTGTTTGTCACCGCCGAACAACTCTCCCCGCGGGCTCGGCTCCAATTGCAAGGTGGGTGAAATCAACGAAGTATCTAACCTTGACGCGCCGGACCCTGAATGGATGGCATATGGACATCTAAATAAGGACCGTTAGCCAAACCATAATTGGAACATTACCATCCGTCTTCGCAAGTAGGCAAGCATAGGCAGCATAGGCGAGTAGTCTTCCATGGATCTGGGATAGAAGGTTTGGACTTCTGGATTAGACCACGCTTCAACAGTGAGGTTTCAAGAACTGTGCAGCAATGAATTTGGAAATCTAATGTGGCAAACTCAGCAAGAAAAAACAACATGACAACATGCACACCCAATTTTCAAATAATCCCCTAGATGTGCAAACAATATATCATCACAGAAGTGGCTGCTCGACCGGGTTTCTTTTGTGTCCATGACTTCATGTTGAACAATGGAGGTCCGCCGGTGATTCAATCTGATTTTTTGAAATGTCACATCATTGCACCCCATTCTTGTCCCAGTCCTGAAGCCGGCGCAACACTTGGGAACCCGCAACGTGAACTAATTGGGCGTGACGTCCTAGGCAAAGCCTCTTTACACTCTGAAAGTGCATATCGATGCATATGCCTATCCCTTCCATATCCAAATTATCGAAGCCCCAAACCTCCTTCCAAAACCCAGTCTTTGGCAGTTCCGTATGATTTCCAAGCAAACCACTGACCTACACTCTGGACATTTCTCGCCAAGTGCTGCAAACAAATCAGGTGGATGTCAAGTACTTCCAGAAACGATACAAGGTTAGTACCCAACATCACCAGCCCATCCCCAATTCAAAATGAATCCCAAACAAGGTGGTGCCCCATAGTTTATAAGTTGGATTATAGCTCCCGTTGACTGTAGATACATAGATGTATGATGTGTACATAAATAAATATTCAAATGTATTAATATTATTCAACATTTAAATAAATATAAACCACAGTCAACCTAGTTGTAAGCCAAGTTAACCATCTAATGCCATTTCTACCAAGCCACAACTTTCACCGTCACCTGCCCTTGGATCCCTTGGCCAAGGGGCTGGGTCGAGGAAAACTTCTCGAGTCGATAGTCCACGAAACGCATTATGCGACTGACTAGCTCGAAAGAAACGTGTTGACCTTGGATTTGCTTAATTGCTCCCCCCGGAAGAAACAAACTCCTAGTAGGTTCCGCAAAAGAGGATTCACCAATGGGAAAAACCAAAAAAAACATCTTCAACAAATCCTTGTGACCTGAGTTTGAGGATGAGTTTTAAGTCGCATTGAGATATTTTGAGATGACATGAGATGAAATGATATGATGAAAACCTATAAACACAAAAAAAAAACAAAAGAATGTCGGGGGGTCGGCAAATGTTCACAACAACTTCCGGGAATCTGGAACAGTTTGCGGAGCAAAATGTCCCGTTAACTATATTTTGTGGGAAAAACTGAATTTCCTGCTTGGCACTTCCATGGTCATGCGAGTCATGTGTGATCATGTTTGCTGGCAGGCCATGACTGCCCTGCTGGAACCTCTGCTCTTTCCCAACTGGGCGAGAGGGAATCCGACCATAGGTAATGATCCTTACCGAATTGACATTAATTGACGCTTTCAATCCCCCTAACCAACACTAATCAGTGGGAATCACAATCCGGCCATAATCCCAAATAAGGGGGAACACAATTGAAAACAAGAAAGCACCAAACCACCAGTTATGAAACCCAGCAGCGTGGCCCCAAATCATCATCCATCGAAAAAGTAATGGAGCTCTTATATTATATATGCCATCAGTTTGCCGCCTATGCTACCTCATGTTTCTTCCATCCTCATCATTTGTTTGTCCACAGTACATTATAATGATGGATCACTTGCTGGCATGTTTACATCCCCATATGTTCTGGGTTAACCTTCTCACTTCTCACAGTTCTCTCACTGCCACCACCGCGACCAAGTTATTCCCACTGTAAACTAAACAAATATTATCTATATCATCATAACCTTTTGCCATGCCCAAAACAACGATAAGTAATAACGCGGAGTGAATATCATTCACAATGACGACGACAACAACAACAAAATTACAAAAGTGTCACTATAACCGAAATCAATTGAACAATAACTAATATCAAACTCTGACTCATAACAGTAACAGTAACAATAATAACCAATAGCCCATTACCAAACAAACAAACAAATGCATGTGATAATGATAGCTATCCTGTATAAATGGTCGGTGGTTGTAACCCATCCCAACATTATGCTCGTCATTTCAATCAATCATCCATTTCGTAAGGTTGAAAAACAATAAATATCTGAAACCACCAGCCAAAACATGGATATAACATGAGATAAAATTGTGGCTTCTAATTCCTGCTAATAATTGGATAATGAGGAAGTACTGTAGGTGTATATAAATCAATCAAATCATCATTGTTTATATCTGTATGTTACCCCCATAATATAGATGTTTAAACCAGCATGAAAAACAGCCACTTGGGGATGATTCCCCCAGTAAAAGCTCCAGAAAACAAAACACAAAAACAACAAAATCCAGGAAAAAATACATGAATGAAACATATCATTCTAAAACATGAAAAATATAATTCTATCCTCATTTTAGATGGTAAATAGCTCATAAGTAACCCATCGAAAGCTCCAGACTTCAACTTAACTTAGATCAAATCTCATTCAATCCATATCTATCCATATCAATCCATATCTATCCATATCTATCCATATCTATCCATAGTAAACATCCAGGAAAAAATCGCCGTTTAGCTCCCCATGGCCGCCATCTCTGGGCACCGAGTCGCTGCTCAGATACTGCCGCACCTCGCGCCTGCGGCGGTTGCGCGCTTCGTTCATGGCCCGAAGCTCCGCCAGGGTGCTGGAGATCTTGGAGACCGCGGAACCTGAGGCTTCGATGGGGAGGAGGTAGATGATCCGATGATCCAAAAAATCCATAAACATCACACACACACACATATATATATATATATATATATATATCACACACACATATATATATAATGTGTATAATACTATGTTATTTAATATGCTAACTTATATATCGTTATATGATATTTTTTGGTATTTGGTTATACTAGATTCTATATATACATAGCATGCATAGTGCGATGAATCTGATTCTCACAGCAGGTCACCGATGACGGCAATGACGAAGACGGAGACGACGATGTCAAAGCCTCTCTCGACTCCGCCTGGGGCAGTGGGGGAAATTGAGGCGGAAACTGGGAATGTTCCACCAATGGATTTCCATAGCGAAAAAGAACAAATGCATATAGTATAAACATGTATAAACAAGCCATGCCAGCACTCATCAAATGTATAGGTTTCTTCCCATTAATGGGATGTAATTGGACTGCATTGGGATAATTATAATTTTTAATTGTATACCTATCAATGAATATAATCACTAATCACTGAGCTATACTTCAGGCGACATCTAAGTGCAAAGTAGGAAAGTCGGTAGCAGCTTGTGGTTGCCTGAAAAATGCTAGCTGCTAGTTAGTCACATGCTATAGTCAATGCAATTATCTTAGCTAATGTAGTTCTGACTGGTGCTGGAGCCAACCATAATTCAGTTCTACCCATCAAGATCATCACCACCCTTATTTAAACTGAGGCTTGTGGCAAAGATATCCGCAGTTGGATGGGTGAGCATAAGCCAACTTCCAATTGTGGGAGATTCACCGAAAGAAGATACCACCCTTCTGATTGGTGGTTGGGTTGTTGAGCCAACCTTTCAAACATAGGATAAAATATATAGGAAAGCCACTGTTTGAACACATGACTACGGTTTGACCATAGTACTAGTTGTTGTCGTCAACCACCTGCCAGGAGTGTTTTATGGGAAACATCAGCTAGCAAAACTACTCATTGCTGAACACTACAGTCACCATCATGCTCTCTGGCAATCACACCCTTTGTGCATGTTCAAGTGCCATAATATAGAAATCATTAATCTAATCACATATACCTAATAATAAATTATACCTATCAATAATTTGTGATATATATATATATATATATATATTGTACTATATACCTATTGATCTAATCACCACTGTATAGAATAGATGCAGAGGTTTCCTGAGTCATGGGGGTCCCCCAGTCATCAAAGTCGGTTAACCCATGGTGACGACTGGGGCTGCCGATAGTCGGCAACATGCCTAGTGACTTTCGTGAGGATGTCGGGTTACCAGGTTGATGCTTACCCAGCAACTACGTATATACAATATATATATATATTATATATATATATATATATTATATATATATTATACATTATACATATAAATCTGGGATCTTCTCAAGCATCATTCATTTTTTTATAACAAAAAAATCCATCAGATTTGAAGTACTGTGGATGATCGAAATCCTGCACCTTTTTAGGAATTCCTAGAGTTGAACCACCAACTCCACCAGTTGTACCAGCCACTATCAGCTGCTAAATCTGGTGGTGATGGCGAATTCACCTCAAAACGCGACACACCATGAGGGCAGAAACCCAAAAAGGGAATACATATGAGAATCCTGAACTAGATAGAATGTCGGATTTATAAACATCAATATTATCCATTCTAAGATTGTTCTGAGCCATGTTCTACTCAAGGATGACTATGATATAATAAAAAATATTTTTGTTGACATGAAGTTGGCTCTAATCGGCAAAGTTGGGACATGATTCAACGAACAGCAGAAAATTCACAAGAAAAATAATTGCAAATTCCAATTCCCCTCAGGTCATCTCTAACAGTGCGAAAACAACCAATGTCGAGAGTTTTTTTTTTTTGGTGTTTTTTAATGGCAAATCATCTGGAACATGCCCATTTTAACCATAGCATAGCTATGTCAGCTATGTCAGCTATGTTCGTTGGAGGTCAGATTCCTAAAGTCGGACAACACATATGTTTTTGATGGCGAATGCGTGTATCCAGATTTGTGGCCAAAGATTAGTTAATATTAGTTAATGTGGGTAAAACAATGCCATAAACCACCCATTTGGGAATGGTGTATACCATCTATTTATGGTGATTTGGGGGATGTTTTATTATTGTTTTACCAACATTTTATAGTAATTATAATGTAATTAATTATTAAAGTATCCCACGGTTTTTATCCAAATAACTCTTTTGATAATTCTGTCAGAACTCCCGTTTGCTTTCAGCGATATAGTAAGCTTTGTACTCGCAAACTGAGCACAACAGCAACAACAAACATGGCAACGAAGCAAATACACTGCGAGAATTCGATGGAAATCTGGTGAAAATTGCATAAGTACGCCATGTATCTTCAACTTCTATCCCAACATATCCCAACTATCCCAAGCCATCCAAGATCATCTAAGACGTCACCAAATTAGCCATGAAGAATCCCCCGGCACCATGCCACCATACATATCACCATACTCTCAACTAACACCAATGACAAGGTGGCATATCTTCTATATATTGGTGTGCCATATATATATATACTGTTCACGGCCGTATATATTTATAACTCATCAACAATCGTGAACACGTGAATCTATCACTTATATACTTATATACTCATTGTTTGTGGCTACCATCCAGACTCACGATTAAATCACAATATGTTTGGTGGCTAAATTACCATTTGATACCATTTGTGCAAGGTGTTTTCAATGGCCCTATCATGTGGTTAGGAAACTTTTGGTAGCGCATTCCCCAGAAAATGTGATGTATATGGAAAAAATATGATACCCATAGCCTGCAATAGCTCCGAAGGGCTCCCTCCATGCACCACTAAAGTTCGACTGAGAAACAATCCAACGCATGGCATGCAAGTACTGGACCCAGTGATCCACGATGTGAGCCCCCGCCCTCACCACCCAGCTGTCGTAGCCTGACAGCATCGTCAACGGCATTTCACAGGGGTGGAACTAGCGAGACACATGGGGATTCAACCAGAAACTAGGGATTTATGATGATTTATGCGGAAGTGAATTGAACCATGAAAAAAAGGTTTCCACCAGTGAATAACGGATATGATCAAGGGATACATGGGGTTATATAATTATGACATCATCAACAAAGTTGTTTCACCAAGTTTCACCAGGATCAAATGATTTACATTCATTGTCTTTGTCTTTATTGCAGAACATATAAACTGTACACAGGCACAAACACACACATATATATATATATATATATTTATAATACATAAATAAATAAATATATATATATATATATATTTATGTATCGATGTCATGAATTTACGCTACCGTATGTCAACAAATATCAACACATACAGATTGCAGTATGCAACCAGGTAAATGGCATATGTCCCAGGCTGGAACTCATCAACTCTTTAAAATGGATGATTCAGATTCCCCTTATTATTTTAATCGTTAGGTCGGTGAGGTCAGGCTTCGATGTTCCTACAAAACTGGACATCCAACGACCTTCCATATCTAGTGGCTCACCTTAGGTACCCTGCCTAAAACACAAAAAACACGGAACTTCTGGTGATCAAACACGGCTGGGCAATCCACCATTTACCCTCTGGTAATTAAACAGTTTGCTATTGAAAATGGCCCATTTAGTTCGTTGATTTACCCATTATAGATGGTGATTTTCCATAGCTATTTTAAATTACCAGAGGGTAGATCCATTTACCATCTGGTTATTTAACATAGCCATGGAACATCACCATTTTTAATAGGTAAACATGGTAAACAATCTATTTCTATGGGCCATCTATACCATGGCTATGTTAGTCATAACCAGATGGTAGTTCGTTGGATTTTCCCAGAAACCACCGGCGCCAGGAGGCTGGGATCTTCGATCACGGGTCCACTCATTGAACGACCCACCCACCACCACATACAGGTCAGCAAGTGCACGCAAACAATCATGAAGACCTCAGAAACAGCAAGCCCAACAGCAAGCCCTTTGGTTCTAACTGTTAAGTTGGAACATAACCATGTTCAAATCATGAATCATGAATCATTTATAACTGAGCAATTGTCCATAGCTATGTTAAATTACCGGGGGGTACAAGGTAGTGCCCCCCAGTTTCGCTTGTGACGGCTTGTGCCTTTGAACCCAACAAACTGTAGATGTGTGCCATAAACCATCATAAACCCTAGTTTACCGTTCCTCGGCATACAACCAACCCCCCTCCAATGCTGACCCCTCAACAAGGACAACAATATGTGCTTCTTAGGGGTTTATGAAGGGTTTATGACCAGTGCCAAACTGCCAAACCCGAAGCCTAGCACTGATTTCACCCAGGCACTCTGGTACTGACAGTCCAACTGGAGATATCTATATCTCCACCATAATTCACCACGAATGATTGATATTCCCAGTAATGAAATGGGTTTGTCTGAAAATTGGTGTATCATGGCCCATGGCCATCTAGTGGTAAACTTCATTTTCAGACACACCCACATAACAGATTGTTGGGGACATTCCATTATATTCTCATTGCACCCCAATTATATCCGCGTGCAATATCCCCATTCCATATATCCCCGTCAAATTGTTGGTGTGTACCCCATTTCTCCCATGGGTCTCATGGCTTCAAACCCTATTTTGAATAGCCATCGGTTTATTATGATGGATTTATTCCCGGTAAGCCTTTTGATGGTATACTGTGTGCTTACATAGTATACTCCATTTTCAGACACGCCCAGATATCAAATTGTTGATTATGTTCTATTATACCTCCATGTTTCATCATGTTTCCATGTATTTCACTAGGGTAAATCCCAGTTTCATGGTTATATAATGTTATATATATATGTATATAAAATATAGATCCCAAATATGTTTCATGCTTAAACCTCCCTGATAGTAACCGAGGCACAGTGGTATTGATAATGGCAATGACCACCGTGACCCACTGGCGCCCGCTATTGGCCGCACTCTCCTCGATGATGTTATTGACCTGGAGACGCGCAAGCTCGAGCATGGGAGAATGGGGGAAAACCATGGGGAAACCATTGGTAAACATGGTCTAATTGGTGGTTTCAACTCCTCTGAAAAATATTAGTCAGATTGGATCATCATCCCAACTATTGGGGAAAATAAAAAATGTTCCAAACCACCAACCAATGGTGATTTTACTGCTATTAATATGGGAGAATGATCCTGAAAAGGTGAACATTGGTGATTTGACTAGTTGTTATATGGGAAAATTACATTGAACATCATCTGCAACTGAGATATATGACATATGACCATGGGAAATCGACGCTTTTGATGGATTGATTGGGAAATGGTGATGTTCACACAGGAAAAAAAAAGAACATGTGTTAAACGGTTGTTATCAGGAAACCTGATAGTTATGGTTGACCAAAAATTAACAGGTAATGATGATAGATCGCAAATAGTGTTTCTCACAGTATGATTGGTGGCATCTTCACAAGCGTTACACAGCCAAAACGTGATATTCTCAACCCCGAGAAGGGGAACAATGGGAGCACGTGTTTCAAAGCAGCATCACAATCCTCTCCCCATTTTGTAAAATCATGATCTCCACTGAAAAAGAAGACTTGGTTTGTTGCTGAGACCCGGAACATGAACCAACTTCCAGCCCTTAATCCACCCATCCTCCCTTTCCAGGCCTTGGTCAGCTTCAACATCCGAAGCAAGCGAAGGAGCCTCAGGTTCCAGGCGTGACACAATCTACAATCGAGATATATCGAGATAGACTAACATGAATGAGAACTGTTCAATACCCAGGTTAGATCTACAAATTTACATAGCATCATATGAATACGTACGTAATAATATTTATATATATATAATATATATATAAAATATAATATATATATAATATAATATGTAATTATATATATATAATATAATATGTAATTATATATATAATATATAATATGTAATTATATATATAATATAATAAATATAATTATATATAATATAATATATATATATATATATATATTCAATCTTGTCTAGTGTGTGTCTTATGGCATGAAAAAAAAAACACGCGTTTCCACACCTTCCAAGGCACCGCAAGATGCGGGTCACGCGCAAAAGGCGGAACTCTCCGGACACCGCGGACTGGCTGCTGACATAGACCACATCAAAGCTCAAGAGGAGACAGTCGAAGAGGAGCCAGCCTTTGGCATAGCCTTGGCCGTTGGCGACGGTATATTGAGGGCTGATTGTTGGAAAGGTCAAGAGGGACATAACATTGTAATTTCTATAGACATAGATATGCAACTAGAACCTGCAGTACGTTTGCCCCGGTTTGCCTATGGACATTTGGAAAAAAGTGAGCTTCTGATGAGCCAAGTAAGAGTTGAATGGGAACAACAGCTTCAGTTTACATCATCTAGGAGGACTTCAGAAAGGAAGCGAGACAAGCTGAGTTCCCCTGCACAGTTGATCTGCTGGGTAATTTCAAGTGGTCTGACCGATAGGAAAGTCCTAGGGGGTCAATATCCATTTCTTATGTAAAACATGTTGAAAACCACCGGCCAATCATGATACAAAATGCGATAGATCAGGACAGCAATACCATTCCACCATTCGATCAATTGCAGCAATCTGATTTTGCATCACATCTACCACAGTCAGAACATGGTACGGGTACATTCAATTCGATTATGGTCAGTCATCTCGCGATTGTTGGGAGTCCCTATGTTGGCAATGGAATTTCATCCGAATTAATTACTTGGCATCAATGGATATGAACAAATAGTATAGTGCATATTATTGTATTAACATCATGGATAGCAATGGCACAGATTATTACATGCGATCTTGGTTGGCTAATCAGCCCATTTCGAAGCACATCTGGCCACTGCCCAAATCTAATCGCCACGGGGCTCAGAAGAATGCGCGACCGGCTTACCACCAACGCGCCTTTTCGATATACAGCCGTGTTCCTCGGTTATGGGCCGAGTCTGAATTTAGACCCCGCAAAAAACCATAAAAAACCATCAAAAACCTCTAGTTTATCATGGTTTACCGTGGTTTACCATGGTTTATCATGGTTCATCATGGTTCGTCATGGTTTATCGCATGCTTCCCCCTACCAGTACAATCATTGTGGGTGTTTCTCCACCATAATGTCCCCCAAAACCATGGGTAAACATGGTCAATTTTGGATGATCTTGGGGTCGTCGCATTTCAGGAAACACACATCTTAGGGGTAATCCAAAGATACCACAAATTTTGCCTGGTGTTGGGATGCTTTTGAACGTTGGGCAGATCAAAGGCAAGGCGTTGTACCCTTTGCCAACAGCAATGACAGTAGGCAAGTGATTTTGCAGTGGCCACAACCTAGAAACTATAGCAACCCCAAAAGGTAGAATCCTACTACTACAGTAGATAGATAGGTAGATAGATAGATAGATGGATTAGATAGATTAGATAGATTAGATAGATTAGATAGATTAGATTGATTAGATTGATTAGGTTGATTAGATTGATTAGATTGATTAGATTGATTTGATTGATTGATTG
>Ga0126342_10011322_pt1 | contig 15940 bp, 11 predicted proteins | sample Cyp1metagenome_FD_92528 | JGI IMG/M metagenome (GOLD analysis project Ga0126342, IMG submission 92528) | Coral microbial communities from Lord Howe Island, Old Settlement Bay, Australia - Cyphastrea 1 metagenome | ecosystem: Host-associated > Invertebrates > Cnidaria > Coral ... | reverse complement strand
TCACTTCCGGGATATTTTGAACCCTTATGGGGAAAAATCCAATTATGGAAAAATCGGACGCAGGCGCCGCCTGTCTAAGTTGAACGTTTTATTTTTTTCCATAATTCTGTCGGTGACCATAATGGAAAACCCCAATCCAAAAATGGATGATGTAGGGGTACCCCCATTTTAGGAAACCTCCATATATGAGATAACCCCACTTATGTGACTTACTAAGTACGGTTATCAAACACTTACTATGAACCAGGCTATGAAAGGCTATATCTGCCATGAACCACTGTAGATCAAAACCATGGTTCCTCTTATCACATGTGCCATGGTCTAAACATGGGATTAATGGGTTATAGTCTACCATTCTTGGGGTTCCTTATAAACATACGTAGACCTCTATTAATGAGGGGATTACCATATCCAACTTTTGACAATGGCACACATAAAATCAAAATAGTTGCGTGCCAGGTGTTCGTTTCCTCCTATAGATGGTATGAGAGTTTTCAAACGTCCCCATTTATGATGAAATTGAAAGTTGGCAGTTTCTTTGGCAGTTCTTTGCTATGATTGGGATGGGTTGGGATGGCTTAAAGGATTTCTGGATGAACGCTGGGTATCTACTTCCTTCCAAACCACGCACAACTGGGTTGCCCAAAACCGGGAAATGAGCCAAACCACACTGGTGAATCATCACATTTCCCGCTTGGAGAAAAAATCTAGAAATATCATGTGGGGGCTCCTTCTCTGGAGAAAACAAATCCTGGAATGATCTGGAATGGCAAGGCTCGACACATAGAAGTATGAAACACATTCAATCAGAAGGGACATGCCGGCAATCACCAGAGCCAAAATCACAAGGCCGGGAAGGGTCTTGATCGAGACCGCATAGCGAAGCGCAGCAGGAATCGCAAACATACAGCCCGTCATAAACAGGAGATATGGTGCTCTGGTGCCCTTGCCCACCTTGGGATACAACCCAGCAACGAAAACAGAAAAATGCGTGAAACAAAAGCAGTATACTGGTTGGTGGTTTGAACCCCTTTGAAAAATATGACGTCGTCAGTTGGGATTATGAACTTCCCAATATATGGAAAGTCATAATCCATTCATGTTCCAAACCACCAACCAGTATTACTGTGCCATGAATTTGAGTGCCCCAGTTGGGGAAATATTCGCCAGCAGATGCCATGAGATGACCCCAGCCACTCGTCGCAAGAACTCCTCGCACCCGGAATCCGTGGAAATCTCCCCGACACACAGCAGCATGATGACGGTCAGGACGGTTGAGGCCAAAAAGCCGAAGGTGCCGAGGACGTAGAAAATCAAGGCAAAGTCGTTAAGGCCACCAAGGACACTCCTTGGAGCGATGGTTGTGATATTTATATCATCAACACATGTTTCAAAATGTTATTCTTAGACTGTGCCATCTGTGGGGTCTTAGGATCAAACCATCATTGTGCATGGATATTTTATGATTTTTTTACCTTTCAAGCTAGGCATTGCATGGTGCTGATGACCTGGTTGGTTGAATGTTGGGCGACTGGTTCTTAAACGCCTTTGATGAGATCGAATATGAACAGAAAAACAATCAACGAATACTTTCGGGGAACTCCGACAAAACAGGGGTATTGACTGAAAGATATCATTTGAAGGATACCCCAAAGTTCCGACTCGTTACGCCGTTACGCTTGCCAAAACCTGTGCACATTTGAGTGTCAAATCCGTTCAAACCATCACTAAGCAAATAATACAGCAGCATGAATGATAGTCAATCCTGTTCACGAGTCACCAGTTCAGGCCTAGTCCCGGCTGACATGCATGGGTATCTGACACCTGCGAATTGTTGTTGCGTGCGCAAATCGATCCAACAATCAAAGCGACAAGTTGAATTCAAACCCCGAAATGGTCCAGTACCACCAAACAACAGAGAAACGAGGACTATATATATATACACCCTTTGGTAATTTAACATAGCTATAGAAAATCACCATCTTTAATATGTAAATCAACTATAAGTGGGCTATTTTCCATAGCTATGTTAAATTACCAGAGGGTATCCCTCAATTCGAAGAGCCCATATTAATTGTTGATCCCAGGCTGGCTGCAGCAGGCAATGCTCTTTTTCATCAGGGGATACTCCTGGCTAATTTACAGCGATATATCTAATCACTCAGCCTGAATAGGTTCGCTTGATGGTTCCCCCTTCTGCTCATGAAAAGCATGGTGACGCCCGTGGTGATATTGTAACACTATTCATGCTATATAGCTATAGGTTAACCGATGTTAACAGGTTTGCTTCACCATCCCGAAACCAGCAAATAATCCCAAGCAAAACCATGAACCACTCAGGGAGTTTGGCCTCCAATTCATACCTAACCACAATATACACCTCGCCAGGCACCGAAACACAAGCCCTATAGGTCCAGGTCACTCAATCTGTGCAGATGTCAGTTGTTGTCCGATCCAGCCACAGTGTTGGCTTCACCCCTACGAAACCTACATATATACATATACTATATATATATATAAATATATTATGATGTTCTACCGTAATATAATTGGGTGACTCTGACGTAATAGATATGTTGACCCATAGTCCGGTAGATATCTGGTTGGTGGTTGAGCCACCCCTCTGAAAAATATGAGTTCGTCAGTTGGGATGATGAAATTCCTAACTGAATAGAAAAATGTTCCAAACCACCAACCAGCACTTAAACGTGCATACAAAGGGATTTTTCCCCAACAGCGTAGGCCAATGGGGTCTTCAGCCCAGAATAGCTCCGGTGTGCACTGGTGCAGGCGCCGGGTCAGGTTGAACGAGGTTCCGGAGAAGGTTCCGAAGGTTTCTGAGAAGGTGTGAGAGACAGGTCAGGTTCAACAGGGTTCCGGAGAAGGTTCCGGAGAAGGTTCCGGAGAAGCTGGGAGGCTTTGGTGCAGAGCCAGGTCAGGTTCAACAGGGTTCCGGAGAAGGTTCCCGGAGGAGGTTCCAGGAAGCCTTGGTGCAAAGCCAAGTCAGGTTCAACTCCGGAGAAGGTTGCGGAGAAGGTTCCGGCGAAGGTTCCGGCGAAGGTCTGGGAGGCTTTGTTGCAGAGCCAGGTCAGGTTCAAGGTTGCGGAGGAGGTTCCGGAGAAGGTTCCAGGAAGCCTTGGTGCAAAGCCAAGTCAGCTTCAACAGGGTTCTGGAGAAGGTTCTGGAGAAGGTTCCGGAGAAGGTTCCGGAGAAGGTTCCGGAGAAGGTCGGGGAGGCTTTGGTGCAGAGCGAGAAGGTCTGGGAGGCTTTGGAGCAGGCTGAGGTGTTTCAGCGCTTGGCTTCGCAGCAGCAGCACGCTTCAGAAATATTTGTAAAAATAAAACGTTGCGGCTGTTTGGGATACCACTGAAGCTTATTTTTAATGCCATGTGCAGTTGGGATGGGGATTATTCTAATCTGAAAGTGGCAAGTATTTGGGATAGTTGGACGAAACAACATCGAAAAAAGGGAACCAGACTCACCACAGCATCCATAAAGGCATAGCCGCTGCTCACGTAGTCTTCTTCCAACCAATCAGTTACGCTCTCGTAGCTCATTGGCAGAACAATGGTCAGCATCAGCGCGCTGATCAGGCCGGTGTTGGTGCATTCATTCACCAGATTCTCCTATAAGCGAGTTCTCTAGTACACCCGGGAAAACATATATGTTTACACGAATTGTTGCTCTGCATGCATAATTCATATGTATGTGATGAAATCATATTACAAGATATGTTGATGAAACCATGTTGCTCCATTTTCCCCATTCAAAATTGGGGTTTCAAGTTTGCCAAATGGCCCGAAAGGATCACAAACACATATCCTTTCATGTATGTCAAAGGATTTTTGCCATCCGTTTGAAGGTTACCTACCAAGCCGAGCACTAGAACTATGTCCAAAAAGCAGGTTGTCGTGATGACTTGATGACCACAACAAAACCAGATCCCTCTGGTAACATAGCTATGGAAAATTGCTATGTTGGTAAATCATCGCACGAAATGCTTCATTTTCAAGTTCGCAAACTGTTAGTTTACTGGAGGCTACCCGGTAGTTATCGTTGGGTCGGGTCTTTTGCGCCACTGGTCACGCCCTTGTCACTGGTGATGAGGTTGTCCGCCAAGGCCAAGAATTTCCCGGTGGAGGCAGACATCAAGATGGCCCGGAAACTGTCTGGTGCCTGTGGACATGGGGCCGTTGATTCGCAACAAGATTATGACATTGGAGAAAAAAGACGGGCCTTCATATCATGATGTAGGATGATATAGGGATCTATGTCATGTGTGTGTGAGTAACTATAAAACCGCCATGTGTGTGTGTGTGCGTGTGTGTTGATGTAACAAAAAAAGTATAGATGCGATATATCCATATTGTATAGATATGATATAATAACATGTGTAATCAGTCTATGTTCAGCATGAGGATATCACTTGTCCACTCCTCAAGCTACCTTTTCTCCTGACAATGTGAGGGTCCTAAACGGCGAAGTTGACGCAGATTTTACTAGGCTAACTATGGTTATCTATGGTTTATGGGGAATAGAACTATAGTTAAGTTTTTTTTAGTTTTAAGGATGTTTATAAAGCCTTTATAAAGCTAGTTATAACTGCTGGGGGCCTCACGTCACGTTGTGAAACGAAAGAACACAGAGCTGACCATCCAATTGCCGCAGGGTTTCACTGCAAGGTGGTGATCCAAAACGTTGTGTTTGTTGGTTTATTAGGCTCAATAAATCAATATTGCTACCAAGAACATTCATTAAACGCTTCTTAACGAGTCTATCACTAGTATCAAATTAGATTATACATTATGTCCGCGTTTAACTAATATTATCAATGTTTATTAGTCTATCACTATATTAGATTATAGTGATTTGCTACCCATAAGACATCGCCAAGCTAGGTACTTCAACACAATCAGCTAACAGCTAACATAAACCACACATACATTAACATACATCAAACTTGTTGTTGGTAAATCCTGCAAGCGCGCCTGGGTCACCTGTTGAATTCCAACAACTTAGCGCCATTTCTAGGAGTTGACCGTTCTGCCCCAACTCTTATAGCAATTTTATTACCGCTAAGAACCATCATTAACAGTCTGGTTGGTGGTATACCTATCCTTCTGAAAAATATGAGTTCGGCAGTCGGGATGATGAAATTCCCAACTGAATGGAAACATAATCCAACTGTTCCAGTCACCACCAACCAGCAGCTACTAAATCATTGTTAACCCACTAGAAAACAATAATCCCTTCCCCCGTTCATATCAAATACCCCCCAGAGCCACCAAAGTAACATGTAGGGGATGATATCACAGACTGGGACCATTCACCGCGGGATTGTGAGATCTATGGATCGGGGGATGGTTCATAGCTCCTCCAGTGACAACCCATTTATAATCATAGTCACGCTACTCCCTAACCTTCCAGTTACCCATCAGAAAGGTAACCGCCCTCAAAATCATCAGGGTTTTCATCACCTTGGTTGCCAATCTCAAAGGCAACTGGAAGGTTTGGGAATAATAGCTACTTGGTGGTTCATCCCAATTAGTCAGTGGATTCTAACCCCAGTTATAGCCAGTTATAAGTGGGATAAGTAGGGTTCATACACCTATAACTAGGGTAAACAAAATTCTAAGTGGGATGAGCCACCAAGTATATATATATACACACGTAATAGGCTTTATAATGGTATAGATGATGAAATGAGCCATAAATGGTGATATAACGTGGGATGTTAATGGTATATCTAAAAACACACACACACACATATATATATATTAATACATACCTCCATAATTTCACATACAATAGACCTACCAGATAGGGGTTGGAAGATGAGTTTCCACTGGATTTCCACTCAAAAAATCATGAGATTTCATGATTTTCAGATATCTTCAGGCTTCGAACTGTGATTTTTCCCAAAGTCGGAGGCCATATATAACCATGTATAACCAACATTTGCAGGTCTCACCGGGTTTTTTTTAACCATCTGGTTATTTAACATAGCCATGGAAAATCCCTCATAAATGGAGGTTTTAATGGGAAAATCATCTATACATGGGCCATTTTCCATGGCTATGTTAAATAACCAGAGGGTATATTACCCACCATTTCTACCCCAGGTGCTCCGGAGCCGGGCCGCGCGCCTTTTGATTCCCCGTCTTCGGGATCCGCTTCTCGGGCAGATACTCGGCCACCCGCTGCACCAGCACCGTCTCCTCGGGCGCCACCTTGGAGATGTCCTGGGCTTCACCGGAGCGAAAAAGGGTGTGAAATCAAAAAACTGGGGGATTTATGGTGATTTATGGTGATTTATGGTGATTTATGGTGATTTATGGTGTTTTATGATGTTTTTATGGTGATTTGTGGTGATTTATGGTGTTTTTATGGTGATTTGTGGTGATTTATGGTGGTTTTTGTGGTGATTTATGGTGATTTGTGGTGACATCACCAGCAAGAATTGTGATTTCAGCATCCAGACATGGTGATTTCACCATCCAACATGCTGATGATATCTGCACTGTCTTGGTTTGGGGGCCTGTTCCATTCAACCATCTGCAGTGGTGGAACAAGACAGGCAAATTGGATCGATAAGGATGGAAGATTGAAATCAAAAGTACAAATACATATGAACAGTATTTGGTATGATGCCAATAATATGCATATATATATTATGTATGATTAATTATTATCATTATTAGGTATAATTGTATATGATATCATGCCAAGATAGGATAGAAGATTGAAGCCAAACTCACTTTCCAGGAGTTTCTTGCTCTAGCTTGCAGCAATCCAGTTGCTGGGGTCTGCATTTTTTGTTGATCCCTTTTTGCCAGTATGACTTCAAAGATCATAAGAACAACATGTCCTTTGGTAATTAAACATGGCTAGCTGGGAAACCCTCGAACTAAATGGAGGTTTACAGCTGGTAAAATCATCGAACTAAATCTTTGTTTTTCAGTTGCAGTGCAACTGATTTTTGGAGGGTAAAGCCTGTATCCCTCTAGAGATTTCCAGAGAATATTTTTTTACATTGTTCATCGTTCCACCCAAGCAGCAGTTGCAGCGTCCGATTGCGGCGCAGGCATGGCAGTGACGGTTCTCTCAAGGGCAGACGGCGAAGAATCTGAGAACAAACTGTCGGAGCCAAGCAACTTGCATGAATAATTTGCAACGCATACTTACAGAGAGGGGCCCTGCAAACGAAATCGCAACATAGGTGAACATAAGTCCAACTTCAGTACTGTTTATGATACTTCTGAAACTGAAGTATTCATGGAGTTTATAATCCATAACTGCGGCCCCACATAGTCTATTCGCATCTTAGGCGCACCAACTCCTAACTACCCTAGATAGTTTGGATTTCGGGTGCTGGAATTTGTATCATCCATATGTGTTGATTATTTAGTATACCATATCAGGAATAAGAATCCCATACATCAGATAGCAATTAGTAATAAGTAAGAACATATCCGATCTCCCATCTTAATAGTTAACTATAAATATCTATAATTATATAACAACAATAGATATAATGATCATGATAATGATGATGATAATGAAAATAATAAAACAATACTGAAGAGAGACATTTTGTTTTTTATAGCTAATGATCATCAGATACTAAGGTTACGGATCAACACATCACCTCGATCGAAAACGCGAAAACGCACCTGCTCCGGTTCGTCCTTCTGGAAACGCAGCACTGCCCCACCACCGAACCTGAGGGCGGCAAAGTTCGTTGGTTTCATGCTGTGGATGGTTGCGAAATCCTGATCTGTGGTAAACATCTGATTTTGGATGGGTACCATCCTTTCGGTGGTTGATGGTTGATCCTGCACCAGTCGATATGTGGTTCTATCTAATCCCATTATTTTGGATGGGTTTCAACCATCCTTTCGTCTTTTCTTTTTTCGGATTTCGCAACCATCCACGGTAGGTTGATAAGTAGTTAAGCTGAAAAGAATTACTGTAGACAGGTTGAAAAGTTGGTGAACTATGGTGAACTGTTGGGTACGTAGGATATCTATAACTTTGAATGAGCTTATGAAGTCACGCACATTTCACTGGGAGACACCACCTTTTTGTAGACAAAGTCATCCCAGTCATGGATGACTGGATCACCATGGCTTCGTATTGAAAGCCATGATGACTTGGGGATCCCCCTGTTGGTGTTTTTACAGTGAAATGTGTGTTGGTTTCTAAACATTTACAAACCATAGAATACTATACATCATGATTAATATCTACAATTGTCTACATATATCATGATTATCTACCATAAACCCAACAGTTGAGTGAATTCTCCATCCACCTGGCGTTCGACCTTAGGCTCCACCATCCACCTTGCCATCGCCGTGTGGCATGAGATACGGTGATCTGGGCTCGCGGATATCAGCACCGTTGTCCTCGAGGCGCCGTAAGTTGTTGGCCACGAGGTTCAAGTCCTTGGTGGCGGCGACACCTTCAGGGGACCAGGACTGACAGGTTCTGGCGATTTTCATGGGAAAAATCAATGGATTGGACATCTGGAAACACTGAGTTTGTTTAGATTCATATCAGGTTAAGGTTTGCAGATTTCCCCTCCACTGGGAGAAACACAGTATGGAAAACATGGAAATCTCTGATCAACGGAATTGGGGATGTCGGCCCATCTCTGGGCGGCTAGGTGCAACTGGATAGGATGAAACCCATAGTTCTTACCTCTTGGTGATCTAACCAACAATTGAGGATTCGTTAATAATCTTATGGATCGTTCTTGGAGGATCGTTAAATCATTTATTGGGAGAATTACAATGGAACATCATTAAGCAAAAAACGCGTGAGAACATGGCGATGTCTGTTTTTCGTTGCATGATTTTCCCATGATAAGTTGTTTTCCATTGCCATGTTTCCGTTTCATTTGGATACATGTTGCAGCAGGAAGTCCAACAGGCGCCGAGGCTCGTTTTGGCTGATCACTGCCGTCACGGATTTGTACCTCGAATCGGAATTCCATCACCCTATGAAATACATCCAGGATGGGGCCCCCAGTCAAGCTCGCGTTCAGAAACGCCTGAAAAAAGTGGCTTAATTCGATGGTTTATGGTAGATATAACTACATATTAAGTATTCCATGGGGTTTATATATAATGGTTTATAAAACATCACTGGGGGGATAAGAAACTAAACTAAATTGGGGTCCAACGGGGTATTTAATATCAAAGGATAGTTAAACATCTGGGACCGTGCAAGTATTACTACGTGCACCTATTGTAGTACTGTGACTCGGTGGTGGAAGTACTGTTTGATATCAGCGTTAAATGAACTGTGGATTGTTACATATATTTAGACATCAACATGATGACAAAAGGCATACACTGTGGGGAAGTCATCAAATTAAATCGCCATTCTTATGTTCTTTATCCGCATCCTAGGGGTTTTGCATCCATGTTCGTTCACTTTTGAAAGGATATAGGGAAATTCAAGCGTGGCATGTACTGACACCAAGGGTCCTTAGCCAAATTTGCAGGTCCTGCAACCCCAAGATGGGTCATTTACCAGCTCCCGAGAAACCCTGAGGTTTGCTTTGGCGTTCCCAGAGTTGATTCTCAAAATTCCCCATTGAAATCATCCGTTGCTTGGAACATTTACCAATGTTGGTTAATTATCTATTTTGGTATTCACAGTTATGGCCTTTAACATCCTTTAACGCTTAATCGAATGGAATAGCTCCTGCAACCAAGGTATAAAGCATATAGCCTATAGCTATAAAGAACCCCCCCTGCCGCCACGGAACAATCTTCTGTCACCAGAGGATGCAGCAAGCACCGTGCCCCTAGGTGAAACCACACACCCTCCGGTCACTCCAAATCAGTGGCAAGCTGGGAAATCCGCGAACGAAATGGGGGTTTCAATAGGATTATATAAATCACCGAACTATATAAATCTATAGTAACTCTTGTATTTTCCAGCACGCCATGTTTGATTACCGCAGGGTCACTTGACTTCAGATCATCCCACAACAACAGGCTTTGACCGCTCAGGCTTGACATGACATCAGTATCCACTGAGGTCCTCAGAGCAGTTATAAAAAGATGTGCTTTGCCCGTGAAATCTCAATTAACTATAGATGATTAATTACTGCATCTATAATTAATAATTATTAATATCTCAATAACAACAAACCATCCACTATTTTATAATTGGTTGGTTGCTGGAGTGATTTATGGCATTGTGTTTACCCATCAAAACAAGTTGGTTTGGGTTACACAATGAGGAAAACAACAGATTACAGATTTCATAGTTCGTCATCATTTTGCCCCATTGAATTTGTCATTCTTGGAGGGCCCCTATTTTAACCCCGTTTTAACTATGGAAAAATATCTCGATTTATTTTACTGGTGCTTCATATCACCGTAGGACCACGACGGGGGGCTCTTTTAATTGTGATGTCCTGGAACCAGCATTTCTCAGTCATCCATTTCTTGTGACGATGGTGACTTTATCCACTACAGGATGGGACCCTCATCTAAATATAGCTATAAGTATCATACACTATTGTTATTGTAGCTATAAACCAACTGTAGTTATAAACCAACTATTGCTATTGTAGTTATTGTAGTTATTGTAGTTGTTGTAGTTATAAACCAACTATTGTTATTGTAGTTATAAACCAACTTAGCAAAGTATGGGGCCCCACCCTGCAACCAATGGGGCCCCACACCCTAGCCTGGAAATTCGAAGTTCCCTAAGTAGGTTATCCCATTTGTAAGTGGCTTATTATAGCCCCGCAAACATGAAGCACTTGCTAAATATCCCATTCATATCCAATTAAACCTCGCATTCACCTAGGATCATCCCAACCTCCATAGAAATTCCCATAGAAATTCCGAAATTCCCATCAATTCCCATCAAAAGATCCTTCCTCGGACGGGATGCTCCATTTTTTTTGGAAGAACCAAGCGTCAGCAGCTTGGTGAGCGCCAGCGCACGTTCCGGCGAGCCCATGCCCAGCATGCGCTCGCCGCCCGGCAGCAGATCGCCCAGCAACAGCACCTCGGTGAGCGCTCAGGCGACGCGACGCGTCGCGAGCGAAGGGGACCTTCGAAAGCCCATGGTTATGGCCCAAGTAACAGCTAGAAATGGGATGAACATGATGAAATAACTCCAACTGGTTGGTTATATATCATGAAATAATCCCATTATAAGCCTTAACAGCTATAATGTGGGTAAAACAATGCCATTTTTACCACCCATGACTCGGAATGGTAACCATACTACCCATCAAAATGGTGATGACTGAGGGATGGTTTATGGCATTGTTTTACCTACGGTACATGAAATGGGATGAAGTAACTCCTATAACTGAGGTGATATATCATGAAATAATCCTATTTGTACCGCCATAACTGCAGAACTGTTTGCCCTCAGGGGACGGCATTAGTTGAAAACCAAGAAGAAGTATATCTGGTTGGTGGTATACCTACCCCTCTGAAAAATATTAGTCAGTTGGGATGATTATTCCCAATATATGGGAAACTGGAAAATAAAAAATGTTCCAAACCACCAACCAGATATGAGTGGTAAAATAACCTTGCGCTTTGCATTTCCTCAGGGTTACGTCTGACACGACTGTCCATCCATGTCCATCCCGAAACCGGCCACTGTGGGTTCCTCCCCCCTGCAGGCCACAGGTGATTTGGGGGAGAACCCTGTTCACTTCCAGAAGTTGGAATGTCATTAAGCACTATAATGGTGAAACATCTAAGGGGGGTTCCCATAAATTTTTGGGTACCCAAAAATGGATGGTTGATTTCATGGAAAATCTGATTAAAATGGATAATGTAGGGCTACCTCCATCTTAGGACACCTCCATATCCACTTTTGTTTTACATCCACTGCACCCGTCGGCCCGTTTCTCCCCCCACCTGACATCTGGAATTCAAAGCCACTTCAGCTGATCGAATGTACTCCTGATCTCGGCTAGATCCCCGTGGTTTAAGGGACGTTTGACTGGACTGATCTCGTTCATGTTTCAGGTTGTAGCGGAAAACCATATGCACAAGTCTGTACAGAACCAAATGGTGCCTGATGGCAAATAGAAAACGGGATTCTCTAGATAACCAAGAAAACACACACTTGTAAAATGGGTTACAAAAAAACAATATGGGTATTGCCAATATTGCTCCGAAAGTATTGGCCCGCTTTGGGACCTCCAACGTTAACCCGGAGAACCTGGAATTGCAACAAAGATGCCACGACGGTTGGTTTCCTGTTGATCAACTCCTATCATCCCTTCGTCCAACTCACCATCAACATAGTTGATGAAAAAACACCCCATTCACTGTACTTATATCCTCCATAAACCCAAACGTTAAGCAAGTTATAAGCCAACTTAGCAATGCAAGGGGTCCCATCTTGTAGTGTCATGGCTGGTTTAATCTCCCTACACCTCCGAAACTTGACATGGCACACAACAATTACCATATCCAATAGGACACATAATCGTTTTGACTAAGTGTTTGGGGATCCGTTTTACATTCAGGAGGTTCAAAGTTGTCGGTTATATCAATTATATCAATATCTCATTAGATCACCGGTATCGTTGCTTAATCCCATGACATTCCCATATATATATATATATATATATATATATATATATGTATTACAATGTATATATATATGTATATATATATATATATGTATATATATATATATGTATATCTATATATATATATGTATATATATATATATGTCTGTATATATGTATATATATATATATGTATATATATATATGTATATATATGTTTATATGTATATAACATTATATAACTATATAATATTGATCTCAGTTGAATCAGTTGAATCCCCAGAAATTTACTTTCATGAATTCCCCAGGGCATCGCCGTTCCACCCGGCTCTTCCCCGCCTGGCCACGCAGGAATTTCCCCTGCGCCACCACTGGCGGCAGCTTCTTCCCTGGCTCCAAGCCATCGGGCAGTGCACCGTCACCTTCAACCTCTAGGGAACGCAAGTACTCCTGGGACGGTTCCAGGTCAGTCTGGCCCCCCAATTGGTGGGCCTTAAGTGGGAAATAACTCCTGCAACTGGTTGGTTATGTATCACTTAAATGAGGTTATAAGCTAGTTATAGATGTTAAGGGCTATTTATATCTATTTATAATTTATAACAGTGGAAAGGGCAAGGTGATGCCAACAAAACGCACGTCTTAACGCATCTAAGCCACCAGGCTTTGCTTGGGGAGCATCTTTTTTAATAGGGGAAGGGATTACTTACTAACCACGTAGTTTGAAGTTTGGTTGATCAAATCCATCTGACTATAGTTGTTTCAGTTTATCAACTTATCTATCCAGAGAACAAGCAGGTTTGGAGGATCATCCCATGGACCGTAAGTACTTGTACAGTACCTACTTAGTGACCAAAAACCACTTTTATATGGGATAACTCCACTTGGGGGACCTACCAACAACAAAGTCATGCCCCCAGTTTGGTGGCTAAGTTGGTTGAACTAACTAGGTCAAAGATATTGTTTATACACTAACACACATAACTGAGGAGTGTTCCAAAGCCTGTTGGCATTCTAATGCCTGTCAGAAGGGCGGGGTATATCATCCATGAACAAAATTGAGAAGTAGACCACGAATTGAGTGTAATAACCATGTACGGAGTTTACCATTGTGTATAAGAATATGGGGAATCACATTGTTTATTACTTCATACTAGGAAATCCGTTTCTGAAAACCAACCAGAAATTGGAGGATGACGCACTGCTCGTCTTGGAAGTGGGCCAGAACTTGAGATGATTACCAGTCTTATGTGGGAGATTATCCCATCTATTTGAGAAGATGTTATAACAACTATGGGTATTGTCAGGACATGATCATTTCTAGTGTGAATAAACATATCCCAAGTATCGTTCGTAAAGAACTGCTAGTCCTGCTAGCATTAGTGTTATATTAGTAGTATTGTTGTTGTTATTATCTATAATCAGAGAATAGACCAGTTATGTATTATTGATGCATGTATGTATGCGTCTATGTATAATTATGTATGAATGGACGCATGTATCTACGGTATGGCATGGTATGGCATGGTATGGCATGAGACGGTATGGTATGGCCTTGTTTGGTCTGTAGGTCATACAAGTGACGTACCCTATGATGAGATATATCTTTACTTAGATGGGCCATTGAGTTTGTTATGACATTGGTGAACACAAGTGGATTTTAATGGAATCAATTGAACTCATGAAATATTCATGTCCACCATCATTTTCACCACCATAAATGTTGGCTAGTCAGCCATGAGCTCGCCCAACAGGTAAATCATCCATTTTTCACATGAAACATGAGACTTCCTCGCATTTGTTTGGTCGAACTATCAATTTATGTTGCAATAAAGTCTGCAGGGCTTGTTATCTTGGTACTCTTTGGCTATGGGCTCCTGGGTCATGAAATCAACTAGCTTCAATATCCGCCTATAGCTTCAATATTTAAAGAAAACCCAAAAAGAAAACAACCCTTTTACAACCCATTACTTAGACCATCTATGAACTAACAAAACTATTTGTTAAAACAAAGCTCTGGTGGTGGTATCCGGCAAATTGTCCCCAACACTCAACTGCACCATTAAAAATACCCCTGCCCCATCTCATGAAACACTAGTTGGTTGATGGGTTGCCCTACTTTGGGTTTCCAGAATGCCCAACAAATTAGGTAGTATAATGGTCCTTATATTGACCAACAATCAGGGTATTTTGATGTATTTTGTTCATGGCTCAGCTGGCAATTTTTTTCAGTTAAATCCCACTTTACACGGTCACCAGTGAACCAACTCTATGGCCCCCTCTTTGGACATGTAACCTTCATGAAACCCCGAGAAACTGTTCTCCACCTATAGTTTCAACAAACATCGATTACAATCCATTCACCGGCAATGATTGTGTGCCCCCCGCGCCCGTTATAGGTTGTAAAAATGTGTCCCTCTCAACTATAGATGTATCTACCACCAAGCAAACTCATAGCCTAGTTCTAAATTCAACTTGGCTAACAAACTGTGGTACCACCTTCGTTGTTATAATTAAGTATAATCTCCACTTATATGATGCTTGGTTGAATGCTCGGTGAAAAGGATGGCCCCAATTTCCGATGTCCCATCTTTCACCATTCATTCACCTGAGCCGTCTTTAGACATCTTTATTTCTCATCTAGTGGGTTGATAGTTGATATTTAAAATATAAATAAAACAAATAATCACCAATAACCTTGGGAGTATAACTCCCATAGTCAATCGCCCATCATGTGTCACAATTTGTCAGTTATATCATGAAATATCCCAATATTTTTGGTTGAACACAAAAAAGGGAATCATGGGCAAACTCCATTAAGACACCATTATAGCAACTCCCAAAAATATGGAAATGTTTTAGACTACTAACAAAGCCCAGTAAATGGCTTAAATGCAAAAATTCATGGGTAAATTCCATGAAAACACAACCAAAAGAAACAAACACCAGCCCACAAAAAAGATAGACACAACAAGTCATTTAATATCATTTAACACCATAGTTTTAACATCATTTAACATCATTTAGACCTATTTTTCCACCATTTTCGTTGAAGATCTTCCCATTTGCCGCCGAGGTTCGTCCCGTCGATCGGTGGAGACCACCTGCGAGGCAATGGCGATGGACAGCAGCGTGGCGCCAACGATACCGCCCAGAATCACCTGGCGGAAAGTGGATGGAAAGTGGTTGCGCATTTTTCATGGTATACTAATGGGATATAAATGGGATACTAATGGGATATAAATGGGATATGAATGGGATATCAATGGGATATGAATGGGATATTAATGGGATATGAATGGTATATGAATGGGATATGAATGGGATATGAATGGGATATGAATGGGATATGAATGGGATATTAATGGTATA
>Ga0126342_10011321_pt1 | contig 15944 bp, 15 predicted proteins | sample Cyp1metagenome_FD_92528 | JGI IMG/M metagenome (GOLD analysis project Ga0126342, IMG submission 92528) | Coral microbial communities from Lord Howe Island, Old Settlement Bay, Australia - Cyphastrea 1 metagenome | ecosystem: Host-associated > Invertebrates > Cnidaria > Coral ... | reverse complement strand
GGGTGATAATTGACCGTCCCACACCTGCCACACAAAACGGACTTGAAAATGTGATCCGCGGTTGACCGAAATGGATGTTTTGTAAACTTTTGAAGAAGCATATACTTTGTTCCTCCTGAAGTATTCTATATATCCCTATTAATGTTCCCCATGTGTCATTGATTCCCCATAGTAAATCCCATGTTTTGCCATGGGATTCCCCACATTTTCCCTCCATTTCTCCAGGCGTTGGTCCACCTTCACCGCCTGGAGCAATTTCAGCTGCGCTGTCTTCTTCTGCTGCGCAGCGGCGCTGGGCTGGAGCGCCACCGCACCCCGGGCCCTCTGTGTCGCACCTGAGCCATATTTCATCCACTTTTGATAGGGGATATATAAATATACAGACCTAAAGATTGGTTGGGAATTTGCTGGGTATCTGTAAAATTAGTCACGTTATACACCCACGATCTGGTAAACAAACATAGCTATTGAAAATTGCCATTTAAAGTAGATTTACCCATTAAATATGGTGATTTTCCATAGTTATGTTAGTTTACCAGAGGGTATAGGGATATAATATAAATATTTCATATGAACTTCCATAGTCATGGAGGATCCCCAATTTATGGATGGTTTATGGGAAATCCATCTACAAATTGATGATTTAGGGGTACCACCATGTCAGGAAAACCCTCCATTTTTCATGTACTGGGGCTATAATTTCTTCAGTGGGATGCACCCCCGAGATCATCAGAAAAGATTCGAAAAACAGTGGGATGTAGCTATTTGAAGCAAAAGTGAAGAGATCGCGGAAAACACATGGAAAACATGGAGAAACCATTAATTCTTAGTACTTATCCAAGCAAAAATGCGTGTCATTTCCCCTATGCGGACAATGCGGTGTCTGACCTCCACCAATGCGGATGTGCTATGGGAGTAGCGATTCCTGCATAGGAACTGGGTCTTAAATAGCACTTTAAAACTATATCATCCTATATCATAAGCCTATATCCCAATTGTAATCCATGTGCTAATGAAGTAGCGAACCATGGCCCATCGAAGTAGAACGACCATCTTTGGGGATGAAGTCATGGCTGCCATGGGCGGGGCCCTGAATGGGAGTAGGGGTGAAGAATTTGAGAATATTTGAGACATGAATATGTACAACTCATCAACCAGACCAGACTGGGAGATAGAGAAATACCTAGAAATGTTGTGGTATTTATTTTTTTTAGTAAACCAGCTGCTGAGGGGTAGCTGATGCAGTATGTTTTTCAGCTAATTTGATGCGGTATATGTCAGAATTAATAAACTGGACAGAGGCATGTTTGCTTAATCCAGCTTTGCAACCCAACAGCAGTGCTCCAGTTTGGAACATTTGTTATTTTCCATAATATATGGGATAATCATTCCCATTGACTGATATTTTTCATGATGGTTAAAACCACAAACCAGTATAAGTGGAGTGATTCCAGTGACAAACTACGAGAAGTGGAGTGATCAAACAGTTTGGTTTCCGGGGCTTCCAGCTAGTCTATCGCCAACGTGGGATCATGATGCAGAGAGTCTATTGGAGGTAGGATACCATCTGGTTGGTGGTTTGGAACATTTGTAATCATCCCCAACTGACGAACTCATATTTTTCAGAGGGGTAGGTCAACCACCAACCAGCCATAAGATGCAATGTCGAGAAGCATTTCATGGGCAGAGAATTTCGTCGATTTCCGGAGTCCATTTCGGCCTATCCTGGAAGATATCTGTCCAGAAAGCACCATTAATCCACATTTTCAGCACCTTTAATCATCATTAAATGGCATTACCTTCTGGCAAACTAACATAGCTATTGAAAATCACCATGTTTAATAGGTAAACCATCCCAACATCACCTGCCAAACCTGTTCACAGAAGGATTTGGCGTCGCCCAACCTGATTTGCAATTCAGACATCAATGATTTTAGACATTTTTAGACTATAATAGGTCGGGCATTGTGGGCGCCGAGTGCTTTGGAAGATTTTCAATTGTACTGGGATCAGCACGCCACGTAAGGTAACACAACTTCTTTGGGAACTGATGTTTCCTTTGGGATTCTTCGTGATGCTTGGACATTGAAGAGTCTGGATTTCGAGGCCCAAGGGTTCCCAGCATACCCGCAATCCCAACGCATTGGACAAAGAACTTTCCAATCTGAGCGATGTTTAACAAGTCGGTGTACTTCCAATGAATTGTCGTCATGGTTCACGATGTGTTTTTTCGTTTTTGTCTTACTATGATGTGATATTGTAATTCCACTGGTTTATCATCATGTTTCACAATGTTTCAATGTTTGTCATTGATCTTGTCAATGACAACTTTAGGCATTTAGGGCACATTTGCAAGTTGCGCACGAAGCCAAAGGAACATTGTGGTGAGCTTCGTGTTGATTCCGCAGATCAAGAAGATGCGCAGGAGGGCCCAGCAACCATTCACAATGGATGGTGCTCCCCACTCATGAGCAAGTTGTAGCTCCATCTAAAGAATATAGAGCCCCTTCATTTAAATTACTACTTATATACCAACTTGGCTATCTACGATGCACCACCTTCTATGGTGTGTCTATGCTTGCCCCAAAATCACCAAAAAGCTTTTTTTTGTTCGAAGGGAAATGGTGATTCGTGAGTGGATTTAGGGGGTACCCTGGTTTCAGACAAGGCCACGGGCCTTTGACGTCGCAGTGTGGATCTGATGCCCCCTATAACTTGGGAATATCAACGACTAGTGTTGGCGATTGCTGACTGTACATACAGCATTGCGAACAAGGGCGGTTGTCAATATTGAGGCTACTGTGAGTCAATATCCCATAACACCACCAGCTATTTGGTCAATCTATTTAAGTTATATTAAGTTATGAAGTTCATTTAAAGTCATGTAAGTCATATAAGTACATTTTTTAATCCAGATAAGTACATAAAGTCATTTTTTCCAAATTTAGGCCTCTTAGTATGTGTCACCAACTAAATAATCTCATGTCACATACTGCCCAAAATTATATATATATATAACTATGAACGCCACCATATACCAGCAAGGTCAATAGTAGTTTTCATATGGATAAGAGACCACCGTATCGGTCATCAAGGTACCATATTCCTTAAGTACTAATATTAAAAACATGTGGTATTAATCTGTTAAAAACCTCGACATGTATTTTTGGTTCAAGGTCAACCCACATGTTCATTGAATCTGAGGCGACTGGCAGAAACTGAAGCGAATTCTCCGGCCGAAACCGCAGGTGCGCAGATTCAGGGGAAAAGGTGCTGAGAGTCAGTAAGGACAGCGAAAGTCAGGAACTTCCCATGGCCTTAATATCAGAAACCCCTAAAAAGATAGAACAAATCTACCTACTATATATACATATATTATATATATACATATTTATTTGTTTATTTATCTAATTATTGATTTATTTATTTTTGTGCTAGGTGTTTTCCATGATGTAGCTTTTCTATCTTCTTTGTGCATTACTATGCACAACAACATTCTACCAGGGCTTCAAATGGGTGAGCTCCGCTCCCATCCCCGCCTCACATCTGTGCCTCAGCTCTTACACAACGGCCTTGCGTTGGCGGGTGCCGTGGAAGCCATGTTGCTTGGTGATGAAGCCAACTAACTAGGCCAGGGCAGCACTTGAATTGTAAAAATGGAGATGTACCCTGGGTGAAACTAATATAGATGTGGCTGGGGAGAAATCCTATAGTTTCCCTAGGAAAGTGATCTACAAATCGTGGGCTTGCCACATCTATGTTAATTTGCAGGCTATAATACTAAGCAGCGAAATTCGTGTGATCTTTTTTCAGGCTATCTTTCAGGCTGGCTAAGAAATTATGTGACCTCATTATTTGTCATTTGCCGAGATGGGTCAGGCAACCAGGCAAGAGAGGGATTTGATATTGCCTACTGGTGCTTAGGGAATGAGGGAATGAGATGATTGCTAATAGTTACTATGGATCATTCCCCGATTTCTTACTAAGCACCAGTAAGTAAAAAGAACACAATTTATCAGCATGCTGAATTCAGCAAGAAACTCGGAATCATGGCCCACAATAGCAGTTTTTTTCACCTCAAACCTACTGGTGACTTTCATATTTCACTAGCCAAATGTGTTCTATCACTGCCACAAATGAAAATGCTGCCACTAGTCTGATAATGGCATTTCCCATCTTGGAAACCCACGAGGAGTTAGGAAAAAGAGAAGGAAAATTGTGGATTTGTGGGGGTGCCTGAAGCAATTTCGATGAGTATTTGGTTCCCGAGAGCAAAGTTCATTGGGATTCCTACAGCGCAGGGAAACGGAATCCAATCTAGGTAGCAAATGAATGCAAGGGCGGCCGTCAAACATCCCCCAAGTCCCCAAGTAAAACCACCATTTGATGATTAAGCGAATGTATTTGTGCGCACAAGCAGTTTCATATGACTGCTTATGCTTTGTTATTCTTTGTCTGAGTTTAGCAAGACCCGAAGATGTGCTTTGGCATCCCAACTTTTGATGCTGGAGTCAAACAACAGATGTTTACAATCATTACGCATATATACATGTTTTTGCCATCATATATATATGTGTGTGTGTACATATTTTGCGTAGATATGATATATACATAATTACCCATAAAAACCGATTTCTGGCTGACGCATGCTGGCGTCAAGGATCCTGTTCTAATTCTAAAAGCGACGTATTTCTCAGGTTGGCGACGCCTCCTTTGCTGCTGATGCATTTTCCTGTGTTGGCCATGGCCTCATTGAGCATCCCATGGAGCCCCAAATTGGTAAGGGTTGGGTCTGGAATATGATTTTCTGCAACAAAATCTAGATTCTAGATTTATTTTCAATGATACCCAATTTTATGGAATATGATTTTCTGCACTTGGAAATGGCAATTTGTATCAATTTACGTGGGTTTGTTTTTTTACATCAGAACGCCGACCATGAAAAATAAGGTAGACATGGCATTTAGGCTACCATCCATCAGAAACGCCGGTGTCTTATCCATCCATCATGAATCATCATAAGCCTAGGGTTTGATAGCCTTGCTGGTGGTATAGATGCTCACAATCTGCCAGACAAAACATGTGATGTATCTAAGCGGAGCCATTTTTTGACATTGGCACATTTATCACCCATTTATCACCCATGTATCACCCATATTGTGTGTGCTACTAATTTTTCCGTGCCGATCAGTTCGCTTAGCTGCCGCCCTTAGGTGCTGTTCGGTTGCATGTACATCATCTTCGCCTGGCCACCTGTCGATCAGCCATGGAGCTGCCGTAAACTACCACTGGGGCTGGTAAACCACCCATGGTTTTATGGTGACTTGTGGATGGTTGATGGATGTTTATGGCATTGGGTTTACCACATTTTGTGACATGTTGTGACCCTTGACGACCTTGACGTTTATCATATGATTGTTGACAAACCGCTTGGTTTGTGATACGGCTATAAACAGCATTAAGTTCGCCAGAACGTCATATAAACGTAGCTTGAGTCCCTACAAAATACTGTAAATATCTGTTTTTTCTCAAGGCTGTTGGAGCAAATTTTTATCACCAGGATCCCTCAGGACTCAGGCTGGAGGAACATCGATCGCACCATAGCTGATGGTAGTTGCCTGGAGGCACCATCAAATGGGCCAAACATTTCAGCAGATGGGCTAAAGTACAAGTAGCCCCGAACTAATGGGCACAACGTTGATGGTAAGTGCATATACCCATTGTGAAGCATCCATAAACCATTGATGGATTGGCTTGAGGGAAGCCATCAACAAATCCATTTTGATTGCTTTCAGTGGCCCTTAGATGGACCATGAAGATATCTAACTGTTGAGCAACTGGCCCATATATCAATCTAACTCAATAAGAACATAGGTTTATAACATTCTATAATATGTTATGTATAACCTAAATGCCACTTTAACTACCATTGTAACCATCCCATTAAAACCCATATAACCATTATCAATTCCTGACCTGACCAGTGCACTCATCCCATATTTCACTGGGTTAATTATTGTCAACCCAGTTAAAATCATGTATGGTGTTAAATGGTATAACTATCATGTATCAATGTATCAATATCATCATGTATGGCGCTAAATGGTATAATTAACCCAATGTCCGATTATTATCAACCCAGTGACTACCATAAATGGTACAGAAAGATGGACCTGACCTACGCGTAGCACCACATTCATTGACCTTGCCCATGGCAGTACATTGCAGCCGTACAAAGCACTGCATACCATTTATATGATTTGTAGTGAACCACTATATATATAGTATATCCATGTGTGACTATCATACCATTTATATTATCTGGCTGGTGGTTTGGAACTTTTTTCCCATATATTGGGAATGTCATCATCCCAACTGACGAACTCATATTTTTCAGATGGGTTCAAACCACCAAGCAGATATTATTGGTAGTTAACCACCATATTTGTCCCAATCATCTCAGCTTCCCGCAGCGTGGGCTCAGCCGCGCCGCCGGGGGCGGTGCCAGGGTGCTGAGGCGCTGAGGCGCGTGCGGTGTGGTGTGCTGGTGAAATCGGGATCAGCGTGACAAAGAAGGAGTTTACCAGTGATTTAATGGGATTTTAATATATTTTGATAGGATTTTAATGGGATTTTAATGGGACTTATAAAGTGATAATCAGCTGATTACTATCGAAAAATGCTGATTTCATGGGATTTTAATCGGAGTTTGACCAGCAAAGATACTGATCTGATCTATATATAACTTGGTTCAACCACCAAAAACTGGGAATCAATCAAGGAAATAGGGAAACTTACGATTTTGGCAGAATATGCGAAAACAAATGGCTATGGTCAACAAATTCCGGGTCAACCTGGCTGAATGGGTTGCTAAACCAACCATATAATGTTGAATATGAACATGTGCTATCCAACAATATATAAAGGATGCATGATGGTTATTGTCTAATCTATTATTTATCCGACCTTTAAAAAATTATCCTATCTATGATCCAATGTTCTTTGTTTGCAACCTCCCTTTGATCCTGGAACTGCAGATGGTTGCAGCCCACTTGCTTCATCCAAGTGGCCAAGTGGCAGTTGGGTGCTCAATGGCAGCATTCACACCCAGAGAATTTTTAAAAAGACGACATCTTCAAGATCGTGCCCTATAGTTGGCCAAGTTGGTTTATAACCACCATTACTGTAACTAGTTTGATATATGTATCATACCGCTGCGAGGAGCTGGAGCAGAATAACATTCAGCTCCGCACGCACCTCGCTTGTCATCTCCAGCTTCACACAGGATTCGGCAGGTAGATCATGAAACATCTACCATTTGGTTGTTTAACATAGCCATGGAAAGATCCACCATTTTTAATAGGTAAACCATCTATGAATGGGCTATTTCCCATGGCTATGTCTGGCTATGTTGAATAACCAGAGGGTATATGAAGATCATCACGATCTCAGAGGAGGAAGATCATCAGCATCGCTGCAATGCCGGCAGCACGTGTGAAGACCCCCCAGTCCCCAGCAGGCTGCCCCCCTAACCCGTGGACCCCTGACGCACAGCAAAAAGGGGTGTAAAGGAAAAAAGGGAAACCTAGTGAATTTGGAGTTGTAAACCAACCTAGGTAACGAACTGGAGCACCACCTTGTATCAACCAATCAACATGGGTATATGGCCAAGAGCTCTTGGGATATGTCAGTCAATCCTGGCAAACCGAATGTTATAGGAAACACCGTATTAATTGAGACATCTTATGTTCCAGAATAATTTGTTGATGGCCTCTACCAGTTCAGCTCGTCCATTTGTTTGGTACTCTTTGCCAAGTTTCACACGCAAAGCATTCCTGCAGATGAAACGATTTTGATGAATCTATAACCATCATCATAGTCATCATGCCTTCGCTGTGTGCTAAATATCTTGCTGATGTTAGCATGATTTGAGCTATGCCAACTGATATCCCCCAACAAACTCATATGTGTGGGTAAAACTCCATTAGGCTCCATCAAGAACCAGATCAACCACATCATTGCTGGATGATTATCGGTGTTTTCGGGTTCAACCGCCATCAGATCTCCGGTTGTTGTGGCAAATTTGATCCATGAAAGAGCCCTTTCGAGTAGTTCGTCTAGCAAATGGGGTCGGTAGAACCAATGAAAAACATGGCTGAGGCGGATGAAACAAACACCCTCCTAACAACCAGAATAGATCTGAAAGTAGCCTTCCCACAAATGACTCTAGAATCTAGCAATATCTGGCATGTTTTCATGTGTTTTCAATGTTCTGACTGGTTAAATCCCCAATTTTGGTTGCATACATCTATTCCCCCAATTTGGGGTTGGTGCATTTCATTCCATGGCCCGAAAAAAAATGTGCTCTTCTCCTTATTTCCATGGCTTTGCCCTTGAATCCATATATATATATTTTTTTTTTATTTATGTATAGATATAGATATAGATATAGAAATATTTTTTTAAAAAAAAAACGTCATTTCTGCTGGTTTCATCCCCAGCTTCAAGTTCCCTGCAGGTGATGGAGGCCCTCCGAGAGAAGCGCTTCTTCGGCCTGGCCTTTCGCGCGGCCCGGCCGTTGGTCCCCGCGCGGTCCCGCTCAGGCGATGGAGGTTATTGTGATGTGGAAAATGGCTTATAGGATCATCCATTAACTATAGTTAGCTATAGTTAGTTAATGGCTTATAGTTATATAGTTAACTATAGTTAATGGCTTATAGTTAGTTATCTTTATAGTTACCATCTGGTTATTTAACATAGCCATGGAAAATCCCTCACAAATGGAGGTTTTAATGGGAAAATCATCCATAAATGGGCAATTTTCCATGGCCATGTTAAACAACCAGAGGGTAACTATAGTTAATGGCTGAAAGAGTTAATTAACTATAGTTAGTGATATCTACCTGATATGGATGATTTATGGTAGATATACCTATAGCTGGTTGCTGGACAATGGCCCATTTATGGATGATTTATGGATAATAAACACCATTATATCTGATGGATGATTTATGGAAGTATAATCATAATAGATGGGAGAATGGGGTATGGTCTGGATTATTACCATTTATTTACGCAAGATTTATGGTAGAGATAATGGATGTATAATCATAGATGGGGTATATGATTATTATGTATATAATGGATTATAATGGATCTATAATCATATAAGTTAATGGATGTATAGATGGGGTTTATAAACCAACTTATAGTATATGGAGGTTTCCTAAGTCATGGGGGTACCCCCAAATCACCCAGGAACATGTAGGATTTTCCACTGTAAATCAGCCCAGCTATTGGGGATTTTCACCATGTTGAAGGAAACCCCCAATGGCTGAAGATGTGGAAAACAAGGCTGTTTTAGTGGGTGCAGAACCACCTGCAGCAGATATATTCGCCTATATTCGCGAAAGCATGCGTGCAATACTCCAGGCATGAACGAACCGTGTATACATTTGCCGGTTGGTGGTTTGAAACATTTTTTCCATATATTGGGAATAATCATTCCAACTGACTAATATTTTTCAGAGGATTTGAAACCGCCAACCAGCATTTGTCAAGTTGTACTTCCGATGGGGCGGGCCCTCGAAATTCTCCAGCGCAGGTCGCGAGTCTTTTGGTGATGCACAGCCTAGTCATCTCTCATTGCCAGAGCTTGCTGAGGGACCCTACTTCATCCTAGCGAATCTTGGTTCCCCAAGAGACTGAGGCCTGCAACCACCGGTTGGGACTTACAGTAAGCTGCATTTTGACAGTGATGTTAAAAATAAATATATATATATATCATGTACATTCATGTACATTCATGTCTTTACATGTTTCTATGGTTCCGCCTAGCGGGAAAATGCAGGTGCTTTTTGCATGCCAGCACCTTTTGGTTGGTTGTGTTCCCATGTTCCCATGGCCATGACGGCCCAAGTAAAGGCGGTTGCACGTATGACCTGGCGAGCAGGTCCAACCAAGTGCAGCGGGCAAATGAACATTCCGCTGGCTCAAGCTTTCTCGGCTCGCAGTCTGGCACGTAGACGTTCAAAATACCTTCAGAAGTTGACTTGTCGCTGTGGCCATGGCCATGAAGATTGCGGTGATGCAGATCAATGGCGAGAGGGTCGATGTGGATGTCATGCCGGAAATGACCATAGGTGACCTCAAGCAGAAACTGAAAGCTTTGCAGCCCAGCAGCGATAAAGTCATCCGCCGCATCACAGTGGTTGAGCTGCTGCTGGAGGGTAAGAAACAGGAGGAGGACGAGTTGACCTTGGGTCAGCTGGGTCTTTCACTCGATTCGAACATGCTGGTGCTTTTCACCGTTAATGCTGTGGTCGCCGCTAGCAAGGAGTCCTCTGGACGGGCAGCAAAAGAGTTGGTGGCTGTGTATATTCCTGAAGAGATCGATCAAATTGAACACAATGCCTTCCAAGAATGCAGCTTGCTGGAGTTGGTGACCATGCCGAGTTCGGTTCATCAGATCGGTTTGGAGGCCTTTGCTGGCTGTATGTCGTTGACGCGGGTAACTTTGCCAGATTCTCTGAAAGCCATCCGAGCAAGCGCCTTCAGTGGCTGTACATCTTTGAGGACTCTGGACATCCCAAATTCTGTCACCGGAATTGGTGACGAGGCCTTCAAGGGGTGCAGCTCTTTGGTCAGTGTGGCCATCCCCGAGTTTCTCCAAATGATTGGGTCGGAAGTCTTCGCGAACTGCAGATCCCTTCGAAGTGTGACTTTCTCAGATGTGACTGAGATTGGGCGCGGGGCTTTCAGTGGCTGCAGCTCCCTACAAAACTTGAGTCTCCCTGACTCGCTGATCGACATTGGGGAGAGCGCTTTTTTCGCATGTGCTTTTTTAGCAACCTTGTGGATTCCCAGGCAAACTGCTTCCATTGGGCGGAAGGCTTTTCAACTTTGCAGCTCGTTGACTAGCTTGAGCATTCCAGAGTCCGTGGCTCGAATTGGGCCTTATGCTTTCAGTGGATGTCACTCACTAAAGACTTTGACCATCCCAAACTTGACAGAGATTGAAGACAGTGTTTTCTGCAACTGCTCCTCTTTGGCGCATGTGATCCTTCCAGACTCAGCAACCCGCATCGGGCCCAGTGCATTCAGTGAGTGCGCTTGCTTGCCGGATATTGCAATACCTGAGCATGTGACTTTCATTGCAGACTTTGCTTTCTATGATTGCCAGCGCCTTCATACTGTCACTCTACCTGACTCTGTTCGTGAGATTGGGCAAGGTGCCTTTTTTGACTGCGCAAAGTTGAGATCGATCACCATCCCCAGTGGCCTCTCTGAGATCAAGCCAGGGACCTTCAATGGTTGCTGCTCTTTGCGGAGTTTGAGCATCCCTGAATTGGTGACGTCGATTGGGGAGGCGGCCTTTCAACGCTGCAGCTCACTGACCTCGCTGGACATCCCTGAGTCTGTCGTGCGTGTTGAGGATTTGGCTTTTGCAGGATGCACTTCCTTGTCGAGTGTGACAGCAGGGAAGATCACAGAGATTTCTGCCAATGCCTTTGAAGTTTGCACCGTTGATGTCGACCTGTCCCTAGTCGACCTGCCATGCAGGTTGACATTGCCCATACTCATTTATACCATGATGGTGTGTGTGTGTGCTTTATTGTGTGTAGTTTCAATGTCATGAAACCAAATAGCTGTGACGCTAATCAGCCAAAGAAAGAAGTCAACCAGTGGAATAGAACCCCATCAAAACGTCCGCAATCCCATTGTTCACTGACTGGTTTGCTTGAATACCCTCATGTTTTGCCGCGTAAGTCGGTTACATGTCGGTTACATATCATATGTTCATTGATTTATATCCCATTTGGCTGGCGGTTTGCCATATCTTACCATTGACTATCCAATACCCTGGTGGGCTGTAGTGAGAGGGACCCGGGACCCAAGGATGATGCTCGATGCACACACTCTGCCTCTTGGTTTTATCAACAGACCTCTGGATGACCCTTGGTGAAGAGTATGAAGAACTCGCCAATCAAACTGGTTGGATGCACGAACCACCTGGATTAGTCAACCAACATATGGAGTTAAACACTTAAAAAATGCAACTGATTAAGCATGACAGATACCCCTGCATTAGTCCAGCCTGGCAACTGGTTCAGTAGATCACCTTTGGGCGAGTTAAACTGGTCGAAGAAGAACCCCCGGAACGCTCTGGTGGGTCAAAACAATGGTCACATCCGTAAATTTCTCAAAACCATTCCAGTGACCTGGTGGAATCCCAGTTTTTCTACTTCCCTGGTGGTGAATCCACCAAAAATCAAGAATCTACTGGGAATATGTTTTCTTGGACCCACATCGAAGGTCAATGGCCCCTTGTGGCGCAAATCCAAGGTTAACTCATTAACATCCATTAACATCCCATCAATATCCCCATGAAATCACCAAAATAATAGTCATTATATCTCATTATCATCAACTCAATCACATACATTATTAATCATTATTATATAATTTACATGAAATGATATTAACCCACTAACCATTTCTAGGCTCAACAAACGCACCCCGTTCCAACCCGATGTTTCAGCACGCTTCCCAGGTGTCGCTCTGATGCGACCTGCCGGCTGCTGCGCCAGTTGAACCGGGCCAATGCTGGGCCCTGGCGCGCGCTGGGCGGGCGCATGTTCCACGGCATGGAGTTGGAGAGGGAAGGCATTTTTGAAGCAGCGCCCTGGAGGCATCAAGGAGGAGTCAAGGATGGGATCTTTGAGTCATGTTTGATGTTGGGAGGCCTTGGAGGAGTCAAGGATGTTTGATTCATTTTGATTCATGTTTGATGTTGGTATTTGTTTCCCAACTTGGGATTGGATGAGAAAATGGTGTTGATTATTTTTTATTAATTGGGTGGGTATGTTAGTATGTCCTGAGTATGTTTCCCGTAACATATGCTATGGATGGGTCAATGATTTTGTGTATGTTCCCAGTGTTCCCACATGTTTCCAACTTCCCCTAAGTTGGATTGGCTGAGTTGATGATGTTGTGCATGTTCCCCGATTTACTATTTTTCCATTGGTAAATCCACCAAAAATGGATGGAATCTACATGAATCTACCAGGAAAAAAGGTTTCTTTCCTGGTTTCCTTGAGCGAATCCAAGGTCGAGGAGGCTGAGCAGCGCAAAACTGGGGGGCGCTTGTGTTTATTTACTTGCTTTATTGAGGATTGATAGGATACAGTGCGATCTATAGATCAAACAATGTGATTTTTTGAGAAGGCACACTTTCTGGGGGGATCCCGCGCCCGATATGTTTATGAGATTACGCGCCCGTTTCCATCAGTTTTTCCATGTTTTTTTTCCGATGTTGGATCCCATGTGGAGTTTCTTCATTAATGCTGGTGGGATGCCCGGTGGCTCCCCAGTTGCAGGATAAAGCCCATACTCAGGACCCTAACATGATCTAACATGGATGTACTCTATCATATGTTTGGCCATTTTGGGGATTTGTCCTGAAATTTAGCCCTTACACAGGCCTCCTACCTCCAAGTCCCACTTGGCTTGGATCTGAAGAGAAGAAAGGTAAACCAATTGGTAAACCAACTGGTCAGGGGCAGGTTCAAATGGATTTGGGATGAAGGAGGGAACCTTTCAAAACCCAACTATCAAGGTGACTTTTCTTGCAGGGTATCCAAGATTTGCCATGAATCCATGAGCGCAGAAGTATTTCAAAGTGAGGGTTGCTATAGGAGTTGATTGCGGGTAGTGCCAGCCAATGCAGGGTCGATTTCGGGCACAAGAAAATCCACGGCCCTACAACTACTGGCTGCATTTTTCTGTACAAATGGGGCTCCACCCTGCGGGATCAGCATCAGTTTTGGGTAGTTGATGGTAGTTGTTTGGTTGGTGGTTTGGAACATTTTTCATTTTTCCATATCATTATTGGGAATGTCATCATCCCAACTGACGAACTCATATTTTTCAGAGGGGTAGGTATACCGCCAACCAGTTGTAGTTTCATGCCTTATTTCACAAGAGCCCATCATTGGAGCTGGTACGTATGGGGCCCATTTTCTCGGCCGTCCGGCCATTTTCTCAGCGCTGCTGAGATGGTGACTCCAACAGAAAGTGGTAGAAAGCATGCCCGAGTCGATTGGAAAGGCAGGTATCTCAAGTTCAGAAACGAGGCTCGGATGGCGGGAGCTCAGCTGTTTCATATGGCCATAGGGGTTTATATTTGGGTATTCCCAAGACATATTCCATTTAGAAATTTAAAAGGTCATTTTCTCACAGCTCACACTGCTCAGCTGTACAGGACGTGGATCAGTGAGCCATCACTGACGTATGTTTTGCTGGGCCCGGCAGGTTCCTACGTTTCGCCTTCCATTCATGGGTGGGCAGTTTCTGGGCGAATCACACTGGAAGTGTCTGAGAATTGCTGGCTCTGCTTGGGATGGTTTAGGGGAAATGTTACGTTCATGGTAAAATCATCCATATGTAGATTTTTCCTTAGACCAATCCAGTGAATGGCTGAATGCTTCAGTCATTGATTTGAACATACCTTGGGATACCTTGCCCCAAAGCTCTCCTTTTCATCCCAAATGAAAGGTGTCCTGACATGTCAACCCATATGGGCCCATGGTTGGCTCGGCTCTACCACCCAAATCGGGTATGGCAGGTACTGTATCAAATCTGACCTGCACCCAGCTACACGATATCATGTTTGGCAACCATGGCCTCTGGTAGTTTAACCGTTTCCTGTGGAAAATGAGAATTATTCATATGTAATTCATTTTTTTCGAACTATGTAAATGGGTCATGGCTTCCATAGCAAGCTGTGAAATATCCAGAGTTAACTTTTCCTTCAGCCTCGCATCTGCCACCGATTCCAAAGGATTAAACTCATCCGTACTCCCGACGACGTAGCATACTGCACCCTGGCTTAGCGCTCGCGCTCAGTCGGTGCACCCGGTGTATGCTTGGCCTAAGATACTGGGATCAGAATGCAATTAAAACCCAAATGACAGGGCTTTAAAAACATTGTTACTGACTGATATACAAGATTCTGTCATGTTTTTGCACAAAGTGCTGACGAACTGGCTTGACCGTCTTGACCCATACGAACCAAAAAGCCGCTCCAACTGGATATTCCTGGTGTTTCCAGTGAGCCAAGACTTCAAGCCGAAGGGAACCCGAAAATCGCGCAGCCTGGGACTGGCCAGTGTCCATCGCAGGGGCACGAATGTGAAGTGAATGTTATCACCTGTGGCCTTTACAGTATCCTACAGTACACCCCATTCTTTACCCAATCGGAATAGCTGGCTTGAATCTAGATACTGTAAACATTCTATGCTGTAAACATCCCATTATGTTCTTCATAGATGCCATGTAGCGGAAAACTCATTCTCAAACCCCAACTTTTGCCACTACGTCCCAAGGCAAATGTCGCCTGCGGGCGGATCTTCTGTGTGCTGACAGTCAGCGCGGAGCACTTTGGCAACGTATATTATGGGAAGGGGGTAAATGAACGAGGAGATCATGGGGCGAATCAGAGATATTTACTGGATTTTTATTCGATTATATATACATAATTTAATATATATATATATATTTTTTTTTTAATATCATTTAATCTAATATATATATATATATGTATATGTAATATCTCGTATAATATATTTGTATATATAATATCTCATTTAATGTATGTATATATATATATAATTTCTCATATATATATATATAATTTCTCTAATATATATATACATATATATATATATAATTTCTCATATATATATATATATATTTATTATTGTTTTTTTATATATATATATATATATATTTGTATATATAGTATATATTATTTTAATATGATATATATATATATTTTATAAATATGGTCGATCGCAAGGATATGTAGGTTTAACTAACATAGATGGGGTACAAAGCATTTGTTAATTGGAATAGAAAGGGGTAACTAACCGGATGTAACCAGC
>Ga0126342_10011320_pt1 | contig 15945 bp, 11 predicted proteins | sample Cyp1metagenome_FD_92528 | JGI IMG/M metagenome (GOLD analysis project Ga0126342, IMG submission 92528) | Coral microbial communities from Lord Howe Island, Old Settlement Bay, Australia - Cyphastrea 1 metagenome | ecosystem: Host-associated > Invertebrates > Cnidaria > Coral ... | reverse complement strand
GTAATTACTTGTTACAGTATCCACTCACAATTCCAAAGGTGCACATCTTGTGATTTGTCATCTCCCGTCCTCCAACTCGGACTTGAACTCTTCTTCTGCCTTTCTCTTCGCCTCCTCTGCTGCTGCCTCGGCAGCTTCAGTCGCAGCAGCCGCGGCAGCTAGCAGTCGATCTTTCTCAGCGCTTTGCTCCTGCAAGTTTCATGGAAAGCATCGGGGATATGAAATTCATTGCTGGCGATATAGATCCCTTCAAATCCACCAAACATCGGAGACAGCCAAGCTGCGCAGCTAAGGCCATTTTCCAACCTTTGGATATGCTGAAGTAAGGATCTACACATCCCAGGAGTTAATATTCATCATCTGGGTATTTCATTTATATTCATTTATGTTGTAACCAGAATTAACCTCAAGTTCTTAAGGTTCAATAAATAATTGACAAAAACATTGGTATAGTAGGAATATGCTCAACATAATCTAACATATGCTTTACGAAAAATTATCATGATATCCAGAGTCTTTTTAGCTGTTAATACTGTTAATATTGGACAAATCCATGTCCCCAGATGCAAAAAACAGTCATAAACACCCTGCAGAAGCCCAGTTTCACCTGTAGATTGGCTTACGTCGAGTGTGGATAGATATCAGTCAAAATGGCGTGAACAATTCACAACATCATGTATACAAAGTATCGAACTTGTCCCAAACAAATGATTATGTACTGTTAATCCATGAGGATGTGTTCTGAAGTCCTCCAACTCCGACTTGAACTCTTCTTCTGCCTTTATCTTTGCCTCCTCTGCCGCAGCCAGCTGTCGATCTTTCTCCTCGCTTTGCTCCTGCGAAAGAAATGGCAGGAGAAGGCGTCATTCATGGTGCACATGCATCTAGCATCCATGGCCCATATTCCTGTCATTGCTTTTAATTTCACAAGAAAATGCAGGTTGGTTAGCTGGAAGTTGATTGATAATCCACTCCACTAGAGATTGAATTGAATATTCAATTGAAGGTTCAACAGAGACCTATCTATCTATCTATCTATCTATCCTATCCAATCCAGTCATCCTATCCTATCATCCTATCCTATCCTATCCTTCTATCCATCTATCTATCGATCTATCTATCTATCCATCCATCTATCTATACATGTGTCTATCTGTCTATCTGTCTATCTATGTATCTATCCATCCATCCATCTATTTACATACACATCTACAATTCATGTAGATACATATGTGATCATATGTGCGTACATACATACATGTGGCGGCATTGGGATCAGAACCTCAGATAGGCTGGAGCAAAAAAACAATGTCTGCCTTGGTCAAGTTACATGTTTTTTTCGTAGGTAGGGTGATCCATTTCATTCCCAACATATGAACAAGTTAACGTGTATATATATATATAATATATAATTATATATATACAGTAATTTATATTAATAGTGCTAAATACACATCCCAAACTCATTAAATTTATATGGTGCTCATGGGCAGATCGATCTTCACCATCCACTGGCATCCATAAAAAATCAAGTCATGTGAGGTGCAGAGCCCCAAAATGTTTAGACATTCGATATGTAACAGTATCAACGGCCATTTCAGGAACCTAAATTGGAGGTACCTACCATATATATATATACGTATATATATACATAAATAAGGGTTGTGTAAGGCTATGGAAAATGGCTATAACTATTGGGATACCCTCTGGTTATTTAACGTAGCTATGGAAAATGGTCCATAGAAATAGATGCTTTTTTTTATGATTTCCCCATTAAAAACGGTGATTCTCCATAGCTACGTTAAATTACCAGAGGGTAACAGTAATAACAATAACACTCATGAAAAATAAATCGTGCGGAAGGTAATCAAAAATGTGATAATAATAAAACCTACATGTCATGGTATTCCATATATGTAATAACAATCGTGCGGGTGATAACAATAATGGTCATCATAATGACAATAGCAACATCAAATATAGAGTACAACAATATTACAATAATATATGTAACAATAATGAAGAAAATAAATACAATAATAATGTGGGTATACTTAAGTGTGGATATAATGTGAATAGAACTACCAACCGCAATGGGCATAGAATGAGTTTTGCCATGTGATATATGAAGCATCTATGTTGTTCTTCCATGGGAGAACGTATTCAAATAAGTATGTAAGTTTGACCCAGTTCCATGTCCAGCAATAAAGGATGGTCCACGTTTGGGCCTTAGTAACCGCCAACAACAACCAGGACAGTGAGGGCATCATTTTATCCATTCATGATTGGGTCCCGGAGTCAGAGAGCTCATATGTAGTGTACGTTTTTGATGGCAGGAAACTATCGGGTCCTTCATTTGGAGCGTTTTTTTGGTAGTCTTGGTTCACACATTTATCCCATAGCCACGTCACGTGACAAACCAAGGATAAGATTTTTTAGATCTGGGCATTCTATGGATCACCATTTAGAAGGCATAGCTAGAATGATAAAACATGGGACAAACATACCAGTGATAAAAATGTAAGACACATTTAACAGACAACACTTGGATTTGCTTAAGGGGTACCCAAAATAAAAAAAACACACTATAGATTCCCCAAATGGTGGATTTCCCATTGGGAAAATAGAAAATCACCTTAAACAAACCCAGGAACATGTTAAGTTTCCTGTCACCAACTTAATTCCGGTGGAAATCCCACCAACCACGACCATCCGTTCAACGAGCCGCAGTCCCAAGGTATCAGCCTCCCATTCGCAGATTTGTCATCCTGTAGACATGTTCAATTATAATTGGAAATGTCATGAAAGTAACACATATTATGAAAGTAATAATTACAATATTGTAATTATAAAGTAGTTGTAGTTATATATTCATTCATATTATGTGGGCATTTCGTAAAAGTAACACATATTCCACTTGTTATTGGAAATACCAACATGGACACTAAAATACTCAGTTTTTCCAGATAAAACATGAAAACCATTTTCTACCAGGCATCTTCTCCACGTTGACTATAAATAAAACCATGGTCAATCTTTGATAGTCCACAAACAAATAATCGTTTGCTGCTTATTCTGATGGTCCATTTATAGCAAAAAAAAACTAAAGGATTAGCTTCTACCCATTCCACGGGATGCCCCAAGTTATAAGTTGGCTTAAAAACACCATTATAAAACTATAGTTATACCTACCATAAACCATAGAATTCAGTCACTTATAAGGTGACTGAACGCTATCTTCTCGGCCTGCAGTTCCGAGTTCAACTTCTCTTCTCGTTTCATCTTCGCCTCCGCAGCTTCGATTTGTCGTTCCTTCTCCACGAGTTGGTCCTATGGTCTTGGGACTCCCCTAAAAGAATGGCAGGCAATCTTGGGATGTTCATCCATGCATATCTATTTGTATATATATATATATTATAAGAGCTAATATATACACTTGTATATATGTACACACACATAAATATATATATGTACATACATATATATATAATCACAAATACATATATATATATATAGTTGTTTACATCTTGTCATCTAAAGAGCCACTTATATGTGTAATGCGGGTATTGGGTATGGTTTCTGGATCTTGGAGACCTTGGGGACCAGGATCCCAGTGCTCCCAGGCTCTGTGGGAAAAAAATGTATATGTACAGGATGATTATTTGATCATATATAAACATATATACATATACCATCCAATCATATACCATCCAATAGGAGCATGGTTATTGACCTGTGCAATAACCAGAATAAAGAACAAATAGTCCAATATATGTATATATGTGTATTTCTATATACACTTCTATATGTACATATATAAAAATCAAGAGGAATATTGAATGGAAATCAAATCATGGATTGGGATGGTTAACTATACATCAAATTTGCAAACATCAAGCAATATTTCAATATATTGATATTTGGATTGGGATGGTTAACTATCCAACAATTGATTCAAACATCAAGCAATACATACATATTAGCCATGGTATAGATGGCCCATAGAAATAGATGGTTTACCTATTAATAGCATGGTGATTTTCCATGGCTATGTTAAATAACCAGATGGTAGTTAGCGATATTAACCATCATGATATGAGGAGGATAATACTGTAGCTATATATAGTGAGTTATTGACAATTAACCATTGTAATTACAAAATTACCATTGGTGATTATTAATTGCCTTGTGAAAGGTCTAATCTCATCCCAATGGAAGTGTTGCTGAAAGACGGATGGCCCCCGGCCGAGCCGATCCATAGTTGGTTAGTTTAGTTGGCCCGATCCAAACATGAAGAAACCACCATGGACCATAAATCCTAGTTAGTCTAGTACATGTTATATCCGCTAATCAGACATGGCTTGCTGGACAATTCACCACGTAGTTTAATGATTTTGTTCCCAGCTATTAACCTCCAATTTTTGCGGGAAAATCTTAGGAAATCGCAATCTTTGATGACGCCACAGGGTAGATCCCTTTTTTTTGAACCCAATGAGTCTCCCAATGACATGATATCTGATATACTGGTTGGTGGTTTTAACCATCTTGAAACATATGAAAGTCAATGGGAAGGATTATCCCGTATATTATGGGAAAAAAAATGTTCCAAACTACCAACCAGTGATATATTCCTATAAATCCATCTTCAATCCCTATTCTTCTGGGTTAAAACATCCATTCAGTACTAGGTTGAGTACTGGTTGGTTAAGAACGGGATTCCCCGTTCTTGGATTATTACAATCCTCAATATATAAAGGATAATCCCCCAACTAATAATCAACCAATCATCATTTATCATTTATATTCACTCATATCCCCATATTTTCAAGGTTAAAATCCCATTTAAATTACCAGGCTTTTGAACACTGCTCACATTACAACTCAGCCGAAACGGTTTCGACCGCCTGGAGCTGGGACTTGACGCTTTCATCCGCCTTCGTCTTCGCCTCGACCTCTGCAAAGTGCCGATCTCGGTCCATGCTCTGCTCCTGGTGAAAAACTGGCTCTTTGTCGGGTCACAAAAATGCTTTTAACATACCCATTTATACGTATATAATCTTTACATATTATAACTTATTATATATATATGTATGTATGTGATAACATATATAATATGTAGATATATTATGATATATTAGGGATTCAACACAGCCAAATCCCCTATGATCACACTTGATGTTTATTCGTGAAAGGAACCGCCTTCCAAATGGACACCTGAGGTCCAATCCTGGATCAAAGGTACCATATGTACCTTTGCATTTTACCTCTACCCTATGTTCTGTTGATTGGAGGAATATGCATCAAGTAGGTTTGTCATACTTGGAACCGTTCCCCCACAAAACGATGTCGCGGTTTAATGTTGTTGGTTTGTCTATGCAATCAAAACTGGCCAAGATGATCAAGGAACGTCCATGAACATTATTGGTTCATAACAAATAATATCATCATTGAAAGGATACGGTAAACTGTAATAACCACCAGACATCCGCAGATCTGATTCATGGCTTACAGTAATTATGTTGTTTCTTGATCAGCGCAATGGCCTGGAATATCATGACTGCAAAATGAGCATTTGCAAGGCCGTGATGCCACGAAAGATGCCCTACTGATGGTTCAAATGCCATCTTCATCAAATTATTAAAAGGATTTGAAACAAATATAAAAAAAAAACACTGCAGCAATATCTTATGTATCTATCTGTCCATGCATAATATATATATATATATATGAATATACATATATACATATATATATATATATGAATATATATATACACATGAATATACATATATATATATATATATGAAGATACATATATATATGAATATACACATATATATATATATATATACGAATATATATATATATGAAGATACACATAATTACATACATACATATATATATATATATATATATGACTATCTAGATGTATAATTATACGTGTGTGTTTAGATATATAACAGATCTTCATTTGTTCAGCAAGTATTGCAGTCCCCTCCTGCTGTTCCTTTTGCAGTGCTTCAAGCTGTGCCTCGCAGGGATGAGCGTAGCAGCGTAGCCACTGCTTGGTGGTTTGAAGCCCTGTGAAAAAAATATGAACTGATGGTGATTAATGGTGATTAATGGTGATTTAATGATGGTTAATGATGATTAATGATGGTTAATAATATTCTGGTTGGTGGTATACCTACCCCTCTGAAAAATGATGGAGTGAAAGTCACATGGGATGATGAAATTCCCAACTGTTTCTGGAAACTCATAAGACTCCATGGTTCCAAACCACCAACCAGCTGATGTTTTTCCAATGTTAAGATATATTATGTAACTGTTGTTAAATAGAATCTAATTCAAGATATTCTTTTTAGTTGTTATCCCCAAAGGGAAAAAACACATGTCGTTCGAATCTAATATGTATTTGTCCGATTCTTCCCTATGTGTGGTTCTTGTGCTTGTTCTGGTGCTTCCTGTTTCCGGCCGCCTTAAGATCTTCCGCATCCTTCTGCGATTCGGCCAGCTTGCTCCTTAGGTTCTCGAAAAAAACACCATGCTGGAGGAAAACGTGTATATATATATATGTGTGTGTGTCACTATATGTACATGAATATGTGTATGTGATTGATGTATGTAATGTATTGTATTGTATTGCATTGTATTGTATTGTTTAATGTATGTATGTAGCTACATAGTTGTTGGAATATGTTGGTCAGTCATGGCCAGTTTTCCTGTGTTTGATGATTAATTAAGTATATACTGAAATCATCTTAAGCTATAATCCCATCCCCCATTCATATCAAACCCCTCCATTTCTATGGTCCCGATTGTGTGGAATTTCCCTCCTAACCCATGGTTTCTACCATGGTTTCTAGGGGATGTTTTATAGGGGGAATGGATGAAATTCATCCACCAGCGTGTCACAACAGGCACTGGCAGCACCGTACAGCGAGGATCTGTTCCTCGAGCAACTCAGAGGCTAACGCCTGGGACCGCAAGGGAAATGTCAGCTGGGTCAAATACCTCAGGGAAATCACATTAGAAATCACAATAGTTGTTTGAATTAGAAATAAATCCCATTTAAAATCCATTGAACATGTCCTGGGTAATAATTAGAAATGCGGATTTAATGGGATTTAAAAGGATTCAATGGGATTTATATGAATTGATTATCCGATTTGATGAGGTTTGTCTATTTCGTTTGGGGAAGGGGTTTTCAATTGAGTCCACGAGCAAACTCTTGCAACTCTACGCCTTCACAGCCACAAAGTCTTGGTTTAATTTGGAGACCTGTATAAAAATAATGGCTTTAAATGGTTTAAAGACATTATCGTGCCTTTTTTAATAACATAGTTTTTCAGAAATCATGTTTTCTACACGTCCATAAGAGTGTCAAAACTATGACTTCGGGGAGCCAAAAACTGTTAGTACCTGGGACACAAACTGTTGGGATTATACCCTGCTCAGACCTGGATTCAATGCACTGCGTGGCAGCAGGTTGACTCATGTTACTCCCAGTCCCATGTACCCTCTGGTTATTTAATATAGCCATGGTATAGATGGCCCATTTAATTTATACAGTAGATGGTTTACCTATTAATAGCATGGTGGATCTTTCCATGGCGAACTGTGAGTCATAACCAGAGGGTACCCCCAAAGATCATAAAAATCGTCAAAATGACCAAATCCAGGAGGTCTCTGAGGTGGAAAAGACGAAACCGAAGCGAAGCGCTGAGACTTTTTAAATGTCACAACAATACGCACCACACAATTGTTCATACTGTGGTGTATTCCAACATTCTAGGCACTTCAAATGTATCATATATATATATATACAGTATATATATATATACGTATATATAATATATAGAGATATTGAAATTGTGGTAAACCCAATCACAAACCATCCCCAAAATCACCATAATGGCTTCTGTAAACCATCCCCAAATGGTAGGTTCATTATTGGGCTGCCTCAAGTCCGGCCTACCGATGGCCACTACTTTTTTGGAGGCTAAGCGCTATGCTTAAACCACCGAAAAGTCACGTTGCATTCCCAAAGTTCGTTGGTTGAATCCTCACGTGGCTGCTTACTAGATTTTGGTCTCCACTTTCAAAATGAATTAATTGTAACATGGATGATTGGCAATCGGCCACCCCTCCCCTCCGTTTCAAGAATTAAGAACGCACCATTTTTTGGGGAAAGTCGCCAGATGATCACCCAGCTGCATTCCTTGACTCTTCAGTTTTCGACGTGAGATCTTTCCTGGGTTCCGGCAACTGACGTGCAGATCATCTGGTCCTACTGTATCCACATGGACCATTAGAACTATACAGTAGAAATTAATGATACTAGTGGAAATATATGGAAATATATCATATGTATCATAATTCATGATGGCTAACCCCTCAAAATGTGTCAATGAAGGCCTTTATTATCCTATTCCCATAGAAGACATTAGTCCAAAAGAAACTTATACCCTCTGGTAATTTAACATAGCAATGGAACATCACCATTTATAGTGGATTTTCCCATGAAAAATTGTGATTTTCCACCGTTATGTTAGTTTACCAGAGGGTAATCAAACATATATTGGTCCAAAGAAATCTCCGATATTCAAAATCTCTCCATCACCAGAACTGTGTCACTGATCGCTTGAGGGGAACAGAAATCAAACAACCTCGGGCCTCGGGCACGCATGAAACACGTCGTGAAAGATTTAGTCATCTGTTGAGCGTTTGGATCTGCTTGTGTATGTGAATTTTTATATACATATAATTCTTAATAATTATATATATACATAATTTACATAATCATAAATATAAATATAACTATTTAATACTATTTCCATATATATATAATTATATACATATACTAGAACTACTAGACAATACTCCACATATCCTATCAAGAGGAATCACATTTCCCTGAAGAATGTATATATATATATAAGAAGAGTGTCAACAGGATAGTGGAAGCAACTTCAATGATTGACTTTGGATCATTTTGCGGAACTACCTGAACAGTTCATACAAATCGTATCGTCTAAATGTAATTGTCCTAAGTGAAAGTGAAAAAAACTACACGCAGCCTATTCACAATGGAACAAACCACAATTGATTTCCACAATTCATGGCTCAACTCCAGATTGTTGAATGCCTTCATGATTTTTTGATCATACGTACTAAATTAGATATATATATATATATATGAATGTATATGTCCCGCTACTCACTGTTGTATACCACCATCCTTTTGGCTTTGGCCCCTCACTATAGCGGCTTGCCGTGTGCCCAAGTCTCTGTTCGTTGCCAGCTGCCACGGCCTCTGAGAAATCCTTCTGCAGGGCATCCTGGGCACCAAAAACACGCTGGGGCCCATTTCGAGATGGCGGACATGTTGCCTCTCGGCACCATTTCGATGAATTGAGATCTCCCAATCATTGCTCTCTGATCAACGAATTTGTACTAAAAAAAGCGAAGAAAGAGAGTGGACGATCAACCAACAATTTTGGGATAACTCTCCGTTTTAGTTGGATAGTGTACAACAACTGCTGGTTCTGATCACGGTTTCGTTGTTTATTATCCTGATGTGTTGAACAGCTTTACTTTGGGGCCAACATTGAATATGTTAGTGAGACTTCTCTTTATGTTCAGCCCCAAACTGAACGGTTGAGATTCTATCCATTTCCAACTAACTATATCTGCATATGTCATTTGTATATCCCCACAAAAGTAATGCACTTATCAGACGTATCCAATAAACTGTACATGGTATACATCAACGAAATAGTACACATCCCATAAATATCCTACATCCTGTATACATATCCTATAGGCATCAAAACCCTCCTTTTCTCCCCTCCAATGTGTGACTGCAAGGACTGCCACTTGAAATCATAAAACCACGGAGGTTTTTTGTTACTGTGACACTCTGCCTAAACTTCAAGAAAGTCTATGCAAATACCCGATGATATCCCATTAAACCATATTAAACCACTGTTAAATTCCATGAAAACATATTGAACCACTATTAAATCCCATTAAACCATATTAAACCAGCATGTTTCCATATGTTTCATGTTTTTTTCCCAGACCAAAACACTCCAATTTCTTTCCAGGTCTCCAGCTTCGATGTGAGATCCTCGTTGAGTTCCTGCGCCTTCCGCAACTCCGCGTCCGTGTCTTGCTGCGTTTGGCCTGGGGCGTCGGCCCGCTCCGCTGTGGCTTGTTGGCCACAGAGATCTATAAGATATCTATTAGCCAATTATAGCATAAGGTGGCTACAGTATATACTATAATCATATATATATATATCATTATTTATCATATATACTAATGGTATATTAGATATAATATAACTACTCATTGTTTTGCATTTAGGTTATGTAGATATTATGTCATATTAATTCATATTATATATAGTTATCATGTTTTCACTTTTGTCCATATATGAAACAATATCATGCATAGTATGGAATAAACACCAAATTTGTCGAAAAACAAACACCACATGTTAGATATGATGTTTACCTAGTATGGTTTCTCAACTTATACATTTGGGATATTCACATTCGGATACTTGGTGGCTCATCCCACGGCTCGCAAGTGGGTTATAAGCCCAGTTATAAGTGGATTAACCCTACTTATCCCATTTATAACTGGGGTTATAACCCACTTGATTCCTGGGTAGTTCGCCACCAAGTAGATTAGATATGCACAGTGCGAAGAAGTTACGGGTCAGAACTCCACCCGCGAGTCGCCGTTTTCGGCGCCATGCCGAGGCTGCCGAGGGACCAAGATCTGCCAAGGCATTGGTCTTTTCTTCCTTGGAACCAAGGTGGACTGGGAGATGTGTCTGCAACGTAAGAAATCCATGTCTATTGCATAACTAGACTATAGTTATAAGATAACATAGTATATATATAATATACACATATAACATATATTTATCATAAGAATGTACTTATAATTTATCTTCACCATGTTCATCTTAAATATATCTTGAAAGCCGCTAGTTAAACTATAGGAATTCATGCGGAACAGCCTGGTGGAGCGATGTCTGTGGCTTGGCACCTCAACCAGTCTCAATACGTCTCAATAACTATTGGTTCTGGGTTAATACTGATGCCCCGATGAGAACCAGAGTCTGGAAAATTGTTGCTTTCATTCTTGTTGACTTGTTACCCTCTGGTAAACTAACATAGCTATTGAAAATGGCCATTTATAGTGGATTTAGCAATTAAACATAGTGATTTTCAGTAGCCAGTAGAAACATCCGTTGTTCTGGCCGTTCTGGGGAAACCCCAATCTTGACGCAAATAACAGGTGTAATTAGTTGGATCTATTTGCTATTAGGATGCGGATGGGAGTACACCAGATCTTGAAGTTTTGAGGATATGTACAATTCATATCTGGTTGGTGGTATACCTACCCCTCTGAAAAATATGAAAGTCAGTTGGGATGATTATTCCCAATATATGGAAAAATATGGAAAAATAACAAATGTCCCAAACCACCAACCAGTACAATTCATATACATTCATACATGTGGGTTAGTCTGCAAATAGGGCACCCGAAAATCCCATGATGCCATGAGTCTAATTTTCCAGACTACAATGGCCTGGAGCATTCCCCATGTTTATCTGTTTTTGGAGAAGTGAAAAACTGCAACTGGGAGTTTCTACTGCCACGTCATCCCTTTGGAGGTAAATCCGATCCTTCTTGTCTCAAATATCCCATGATATCCTCATGGAATGGCTGGTTGGTTATAGATCCACACGTTATACACGTTTGATGGTTGAGTTCTCATGTTGGGACAAGGGAGCCCATGAATATCAATCAATAATCATCAAAACAATAACCTTCATACCTGACATACTGTACCCCAAAAAAACGATCTCTTTGGCAGCGCGAACTGCAACTTCTTGCCAGTCTTGGACAGCCGCAATCCCTGCAGTTGTGGTGGAAAATAGCCATCCGAGTTTGCCTGATGAGCGCCAAGCCATGGTTCCCTGTTTGCTGGATTGCATCCAGCAACCGTGCCGTGCAAATCCTCCATGCGCGTTTTCAACGCGTGATGCCGTGAGTCCATTAAGAGGCGGCCGTGACAGGCCCTTCAAGGCAGGGCCTTTATATTCCTTTGGGTGTCCCGAAAGTACGCCAACTATCGCCCATGATATCCCCACAAATGGTTGGTTTATACCTCAACATTGCAAGTTCTTACAGGATGATCAACAAAACGGAAGTTCGTGCAGGATTGTTTCTGCAGTTTTCCATTGTAAAATCGCCGATCAATTTTCAGACAAACGCATACCACAATCTGCATAGCAACAAGTGTCCAGTTCGCTCGTGATCTCACCTTGTCTTTGGGTGAGAGCTTCCAACCTGAGGTGAAAAATCGCGCATGTTCGCAAAGGACAGGTCAGCTGGTTGAAATGTGTGGTTTACCTATGCTTACCTGGGGTTTTGGATATGATGTATCAAGAGTTAGATAGTGAAGCTGGCCAGCTAAACACATCTGCGGGGATTTACCAACATCATAGCAGCCGATAGCACTACTTCCAAGGTTCTTAGTATCAGTATATCAGGGTATGTGGTTTTCTGGTCCTCCATGTATGCTGTTTCATCTAGCATCATCTAGCGGAGAACAACAGGGGGGCCCAAAATCAACAAATCATAATCCAGTGATGTATGATGGCCATCTCCAATAAAACTGCCGTTTTTGGGGTATACTCAAGTTCTGTACATCACAAGTGGCGCGAAAAAAGGCGGACAGGGGGAGACAAGACGCAAAGAAAAAAATCTGATCCAAATCATCCAAACCATGGCGTATGAGTGCCACAATTGGCAATTAGTGAATTACCTGAGCTTAATGGACTTCTGATCGGTGGTTTCAACATGTTTCAACATGTTTCAACCATGTTTTAACCATGTTTCAACCATTTCAGCGAATCGGGATCATCTAAAGGAGAATGGTTTGAACATGGCAATACTTCAAATCAGCCACCAGTATTTATTGGTAATACTATTTAGTATGTTGGATATATATACTGGCTATGTCAGCATGATTATGACTATACTTATAGTTCAATGTATTGGCTATAAATCAGCCGGTAATACTTAGCTATATTTCATGGCAATATTTCATAGCAATATTTCATGGCTAAATACTCAATTTATAGTATTCAGACGGTAATTTAGAGTTATGGTTCATCTGCGAGTTTTGCTATATAATATGTAAAAAGTAACCTTAATGAAACCACAATAGATCTAGTCCCCGGTTTGACTTAATTTGCCTTTACCATCCATGTAAACTTGTCTAAACTATAGATAGGAGGTGATTTACCATATGATTTTCTATGTTTACCTTTGAGGAATTCGAGAAATCCACATCTGACACCAAATGCTGAAACCAAGAACTTGGAATAGGTCCACGACTATGGGGAAAAACAACGGTGGCGACGTCCCTGATGACAACCAATAACCAATGAAGTGGGATCATGATCGGAATGACAACAACAATTGTCATGATGATGAAGATGATGAAGATGAGGGTGATGGTGATGGTGATGATGATGATGATGATGATGATGATGATGCTGATGCTGATGATGATGATGATGCTGATGCTGATGCTGATGATGAGGGTGATGGTGATGGTGGTGATGATGATGATGATGAGGATGAGGATGAGGATGATGATGATGATGATGATGATGATGATGATGATGCTGATGCTGATGCTGATGATGATGATGATGAATAATACCATAATTATGCCATAAACCACTATAGTCACTATACAAATGCCCCAAAAACGTCGAGGAACTCCTGCTTCGCCGCCGTAAGTTGTTGGCCCAAGTCGCTGGCTTGCGCCTGGGCGTTTCAAGGAGGGATTCTAGGGATTGAACTTGATTAAACCATGATTTATGGAAGTTGATTAAGATTTATCTGGAATTCATGAGGATTTCATAAAGATTAGTGAGGTTTAGTGGGGCTGACTGGCGTTTCAGACACTTATAATCATGCTAAATCATGCTAAGTCTATATATATATATATATCTACACATAGAAAGAACTTCAGTCGAACCCTTATCCTCACAACGACCAAAGGCCACCACAGCTGCCTCGGCATCTTGCTGTGCCACTCGAAGCTCATCCTGCAAGCTACTCCTCGGCTTGAAATGAACCGCGATTACCCAAGGGCTGAGTGAAGCACCAGAGATATGATTGACTACCCTCTGGTAAACTAACATAGCTATGGAAAATCACTGGTTTTAATGGGTAAATCCACACTAAAAATGTGGTATTTTCAATAGCTATGTTAAATTACCGGAGGGTAAATGTCGGTCCATTTGTGCTGCTTGGTGGCATCATGTTTGTTTCCGAAGATGGATTTTTTGTTTGATCACTTGTAGGTGGGAGTCCCCCAGGCTTTCTTTATCCGGGGTTGCACTATATACTCAGTTAAAGGGGTTGATTATGGTTGATGATATTCGATGATGTGAGGCTCATGATGGTGTATATATTATTTAATAGTATGTAATTGGTGGGTGACATTGGGTGACCGCTGGTTATAGCTTCCTGAAAGGTGGTTTCCCCCATTTATAAGTTGTTTTTTCCCGATCTATATCCGATAAGTATAGTTATAATCACCATAAACCCAACACTTCTCCTGGACCTAGTCGCCTCAACCAACCTGGCTAACCAGCTTGTTCTATTTTTCATCCTGGAATGATGATCATTGACTTTCACATATGTTTCAGGGGGGGAAAAAACAACATGCGCATGTACCCTCTGGTTATGTCAAAATAGCTATTGAAAATGACCATTTACAGTGGATTTACCCATTGAAAATGGTGATTTTCCGTAGTTATGTTAGTTTACCAGAGGGTAACTGGCAACACTCCCAGGTTTGTAACTGGCAATTTGCCACATGTTTCTTCTCAAACCGAGCATCTGCTGCTGCTTGAGCTCTGCAATTTGCTGATCCAACCTGCATCTCGTGAGTTGCATCCACAACATAAGACACATATGGAATATCCCCACGGAACCAGGATGGACGCAAACCACTTACTGACTGGGATGCAAACCTAAGTATAATGGATAAAGGCCTCATGTTTCCCACTCACCTCCATAACTTGGAGTATCACCCAAGAGATTAAACACAATTCCTCATGGAAATTGTGGACTGAACGAGGGAATGTGTAACCTCTGGTAATTTGACAGTTGCTATGGCAAACGGCCCATTTATAGTTGATTTACCTATTGGCAATGGTTATGTTCAATAGTTTTGTTATATGTTGTTTTCTAATGTTTTCTATATATATATAAATTACCCGGGGGCCCACGGAACCATTTTTAAAGCATCAAATACCCTCAAACCACTTGTGGGACAATGGACAAATAGAAATACAGGGGGAAAAAACAATCCAACGGTACAGATTTGGGCAACAAATTGGGCAACAAACCCTAGAAACTCCGGCGCAGCGTTGGAACAGTTCATGGGTTACTAATGCAATTGTACAAACATCATTTACCGCTTGCCAACTGAAGTGTATATCGCGTTCAGTCTGTTGGGTAAAGAATAGCTCAACCAATAAACATCAAACCAAATGAACAAAACATTGCAAAAAACATGTATATGTAAATATATATATACCTGGGCCTTCCAACTCCTAAAAAATATCAGTCGTTTTGCACAATCAGGCGTTTCATCAAATTTATGGTCGTATCGAGCGTTTCCCCAAAAAGTTAGGCTTGGTATGTCATGGCTGTGTTTCCCATCGGCATGGCCCTCCTCCCAGTCTTCTCACCAGTATTTTGCTTTCGATCTGCACATCCAAGTTGGTTTCTGTTTAATTGCGCGCTCCCAAAATTATACAAATTTACCAGATTCTTGGATTTGCGGGCGTTTGCGGGTTTTTGCGGGCGTTTTGCGGATTTTTGCGGGCG
>Ga0126342_10011319_pt1 | contig 15946 bp, 16 predicted proteins | sample Cyp1metagenome_FD_92528 | JGI IMG/M metagenome (GOLD analysis project Ga0126342, IMG submission 92528) | Coral microbial communities from Lord Howe Island, Old Settlement Bay, Australia - Cyphastrea 1 metagenome | ecosystem: Host-associated > Invertebrates > Cnidaria > Coral ... | reverse complement strand
ATTTGGGGATATCTAATAGATCATAAGATCATAAGATCGTGGTAATTTAGCCAATTTGGGGATATCTAATAGATCATAAGATCATAAGATCGTGGTAATTTAGCCAATTTGGGGATATCTAATTTTGACCAGCCATATGCTTTTGACTCAGGTGGAATGAACAGAATTTGACCCACTCGAATCCCTGTCAAGTACTCATTGAAACAACTGTCATCCAGGAATCCAAGGGCAAAAAGTTGAAGCCACAAGAGGGCCCCGGGCTGGAAATATGAAGAAAAGCGCTTTCCCACAAACAGAAAGAAGGCGCATGCCTCTTGCAAACCGCTGCGGATGGTGCAAGGGAACGCAAGCCGCCAGATCACAACATGCGAGAACTGAGTTGTGACAAATGAACTGCGCTGTCTAAAGTTGCTGGTGCGCAAATATATATATATATATATGTGTGTGTGTATGTGTATATATATATATATGTGTGTGTATGTGTATATATATATATATATGTGTATACGGAGTGCTTGAGTGTTTTGCAATGTGCAGCATATGGCAGATGTAAAATTGATGCAAGAATAAGAAAAGGTAGGGTCTAGTGGGTTGCATGAGCATATACACAGATATGTATATGTATGTGTATGTGTGTGTTGGTCAGCAGGCTTACCCCTACTGGCCCTAGGAAGATGGGATAACCCCTGAAGCCCAACTGTATCTTGCGATAAGACCAAGCCCTCCAGAAAATTAAGATATGGTTTTAGCACTAACCCATCTTTTTGAACCAATGGAGTTCAATGAATCATTTTGTCATATACCAGAGATTTTGATCCAGGAAATCGAGATCCAAGCCTCGGGTGCCCACCCCTTGGTGAAGTTTCCAAGGTCTGGCGGACGGCAAAGCGGGACAGGAAGTCACGGTCCAGGAGTCCAGGACGGCAACCCGTTTCACTGGTGGGTTGAGGAAATCACACCACGATTACCCTCTGGTAAACGTTTGCATAACTATGGAAAATCACCATTTTTAATGGAAAAATCAAGTCTAAATGGCCATGTTCAGTAGCTATGTCAGCTATGTTTGTTTACCGGAGGGTGGTGTTCGTGTTTTTGTGGTTGTTCATACCCTTGAAAGATTGGCCGGTGTGTCTCATCCACACATTTGCTTTTGATGCTGTTTTCGCCGCTGCTCTTGTGATGTTGCCAATGCTCTTGATACAAAGGTCACCCCTGACAAAGGTGAGAAAAAAAAAAAAAACACAATTGAGCAGTGTTCAAAACCCTGTCATTATTTTTCTGTGGTTAGTCAATGTCGATTCCCATAATGAATGATTACGATCCCTAATATAATATGTATATATATACATATAATTATACATGTGTATATATATATACACACATATTGAGTAGTGTAGCAAGCTTTAATTATAAACCAACACCGGTTATATAAGCAGCCACTGCTCAATTGTGTGTTTCTAAGTGTGTGCGTGTCACCCTTTGCGAAACATGGAGAAAGAGAACTGGCATCAACTCGCTTTTGAGTATCTAATCTGGTTTTGTCTGAGAATGAAGCCCTCAAAAAACTATTTGCTAGCCATTTGGGGAAAATGATGATAAACTATGAGAAACCATGGAGAAACCATCAACTTTCGTGTGCTAACTTTGGGGCCGTTCCCCTTTAAATGTTTAAAAAGCCGCCGTTTCTCCGCCGATCTGACCCCTTTTTTGACGCCGGCTCGGGGGTCCGCACGCCGTGAAGTCACGATCGGGCTGGTGGAGTCTCAGGATTTCATCCATGCTGTGGTGTCAGAAAAGTTCACCATATATCATCTGGTTATGACTAACATAGCCATGGTATAGATGACCCATTTATAGTGGAGTTTCCCATAAAAATGGTGATCTTTCCATGGCTATGTTAGTCATAACCAGAGGGTATATCATAACTGATTGGTGGTTGAGCCCTACCCCTCTGAAAAATCTGACGAATCGTCAGTTGGGATTATTTTTTCCTGAAAAATATACTTTATTCATCTTCTCAACCACCAAGCAAATATGTGTTTTGTGTTTCTTTTCAACAATTCAGTATTGTGGCCTATCATTGGGTTTTTACCATGTTTTACCACCATAAAAAAAAGGGCTTTTCCCTCTTGGCCAAAGGGTTTTCGATTCACGACTCAGCCATCGCCGTCACCACGCAGCCTGCCCTGGTTGTGGCGCTGCACCCCCAGGCTGCGCAGGCTGCGCGGGTGGCATCCCTGCGGCTTGCGGGCTGGGCATCACGGCCGGCGAGCCTGGCGATGTCTCGAAAAATGTGTGGTTGAAAAACCCAAATGTGACAGTGTGACAATGTGAGGCGAATCATCACCGAAAAAATACCTATAAAGTATAAAAATAGAAAAATATAATAATATATATATATATATATAATGGTTAAACGGTTAAAGGTGATTATGTAGGTTATGATTATAGGTTTAAACTTATTGCAATCACCTATAATTGTACAAACCTGTCATAAACCTATTCAAACTGCACTTATGATGTATTTATACAATGGGAATATCATATGTGTTGTGCCGTCCAGACTCATGAACGAAGGCCACATGTCAGCTGCTAGCTCTCTCACCTTTTGATCCCCTGCTTCCTTCAAAGATTGCATGTGTGGTTTAAAACTCAAGCTTAAATACTGCATCTGTATCAAAATCACATAGCAACAAACAATTTTTGTAGTTGTGGAATGTTGATGCATCAAAGCTTGGATCTTCTTGGCTCAACCAGTCGGACATACCTCGTGAACGGAAAAAACGTGCCAAATCCAATTGGGGATGCAAGGTGGTATATACCTCCGCTAAGATTGGAGATTGTTTACCATTGGTGGGTTTACCCTCTGGTAATCAAACCCAGCCACATTTTTTTGGACACCAGAGGCTACCCATGACTTGTTCAACCCAATGTCAGCCCAGCCTGCTGGATAAGCTGCTGCTCCGTAGCCGGTATATCCAGCTGCGCTGGCATCATAGCCCGCAGGATATCCCATTGCGCTGGCATCATAGCCTCCAGCGTAGCCGGCCTGCGCATCGTAGCCATAGCCGGAGGCGTCCGCCTGTGCTGCCTGGGCAAGGTGCGCAAAAAAAAAACAGTGCAGATGGAGTGGAATATTTAGGGAAAGTGGGTCACGATGATACGTTTTCATATTTGCATATGTTTACCATCCATTTTTGCGTACCTGAATCTTGAACCATATGTGGAAAACTCTCCAATCAAAAGGATGTTTTTTAAATCAGCATTTGGGTCCCTGGGCCAAAGTTCATCATCACCACCAATGTAGTGGTAAAACATCAAATGTCATTGTACCCCCAAAAGCAATAGTTTCACAACGGGAGAGCTTTCCCCAAATCTGATATGATTATGGGTGAAACCCTTGCGCACCTGAAAGGATGCAGCCTGCTCCTGCGCATGTGCCACGACATTGACACTTCAAGTTGGAGAGAAACATTGCAACAGCAACTAGTCCCGGTTTGGGCATATTCCCAAAAGAGGGTGTATAATCCAGGGTTCACAGGTGGATTCTTTTTTTTTTTTGAGAGCAGATTGGCCGAAACTGTGAGTCTCCAACAGGCCACCAGGCTGCTTCCCCCCGGCCGCATAGCTATTATCAGCCCAAATGGCCGCTGAAATCTGTTGATCAATAGCTCCCAGCTTGAGGGACAAGCATCTCGCACCGACATCTCACTATATTATTTATTATATCTATCTATGTATCTATCTATCTATCTATCTATCGATCTATCTATCTATCTATCTGTCTGTCTGTCTGTCTGTCTATCTATCTATCTATCTATCTATATATATATATATGTATGTATATTATTATCTATATATATATATATATACATTGTTAGGCTATGGCCATAGATGCTCAAGACTTGGTGGGTGTCAGCCAAAGCCATACGGGTACCGATCGCCTCCATGGCACCATATGTCTCCTGCTCCTTCAACATGTCCTGGGTTTGACCGAAATAGGAAGATCCAAATTAGTGTTTGAAAGCCATATCTAATCTTTAACACCTATAAATATAAATCTATATAAACCCATCTAATCCTACTCCTGAATTTGGTGTTCAAATTCGAAGATGGTTTTACCTCTACTTTGGGGATGTTTTAATGATGCTTTAGGAAGCCTCGAATGAGAAAATGAGAAGATTAGATGGATCTTGAGCCATACCCCTATGACTCTACTCCTCTCCAAACCGAAAGCCAAATTGGGGTTCACCAAACCCAGATGCCAATCTGCGAATGGTTCCCCAGGATTCAATGGTAGAACCTGACCTATGGAAATGCGAACCAAAATAACACCAAAAAATTGAGGATGTGCCATCCAGAGAATCAGCCAGCTCTAGAGGAAGGTAGTCTTTGAAGGCCCGTACTTGGCAAAGTCTATGCTAGTTGGGTGGATTGAAAGCAAAAAATGAAGATAAAACTCTGGCCCATTTTGAGGGTTTCAGACTCAGAATGACCACAATCTGGGGCTGCAGATTGGGAAATCCAACATCGTTTGACGCTCCGCAAAAAAATGGGAGAGAAAGCCCTTGCTTTTTCGAATCGGTTTGAATGTTGCAACCCAAGCTGCGTGGCTTTCTGGAGGGTGTGGATCCATTTTCCAAGTGGGAAGATTGATGAACAATGTGGTTGCTTCCCATATGCTTAAAAATGCGAATAGCTCGGACGATCATGTGGGGACCCCCATTTCAAGAAACTCCATGATGCGAGCACAAGACCTTTCGCTACTGAAAATGACAAGATATCCATCAAATCCATCAAAATGATATCTGAAGCACATGATCAAGTGGGCAAAGTCACGCTCAAATCCATCAAAATATCCCTCCGGCCGCACCTTGTAGATCCGCTGTTCGTCAGTCTCTTCATTGCTCAGCCTCAGTTCCACTAACCCATACCTGGCAGATGGGAATTGTAGCAGAATCCCCAAAAAAACATCAAGCCTCATACTCACAATTCTGCTTTATTCTGCTTATGAATTTGGAAACGAGCTATGGAAAATGGCCTATTCATAGATGAATTACCTATCAAAGTGATGATTTTCTCAACAGCTATCTTAGATTGCCAGAGTCTAATTCCACGTCAAGCCCTGTCTGATCCAAAAATTTCGTTCAGCACGGCACTTCATGCAGGCGTGCATGCAGAAGGCAATCAACTGGCAGAGGATGCCCGTCCAAACCTGGATGCCACGCCGGATTCGCCACACCGGAGTTAGTTGCCATGTTTATATATTATCATATATGGTAGATTATCTACCATATATCTATCAGTCTATCAGTCTATCATATATTTGTATATTATCGTTATCATTGATAGACTGATAGATCTATGATAGATCATCGGTCTGTCACAATAGGGATGTTGGAGTTGAGAATCAGAAACATGATGGTGAGAATGATAATAAAATATACCCTCTGGTAAACGTTTACATAACTATATGGAAAGATCCACCATTTTCAATGGGTAAATCCACTATTTCAATGGCCATTTTCAATAGCTATTTTGACATAACCAGAGGGTAAATCAACGGCACATTTCTCCGAAGATTCTTCGATGAACCAATGGGGTGATCTCTCTTTGAGAGATATAGCACCAAAAGACTGAGGAACCAGGGATAGAGATGGCAGTCAAAACTGCCAGATGAAAAACTCTTTGGGATAGCTGAAGAAATGGGAATGGAAACCCATTCAGATCCCAAAATAATAACGAAAATAGTATGGTTGCTTCAGAGCAAAAAATCTAGCTGATAGCTTACAACAACCTATCAGACAGTGTCATCATCACAATAATGATTACCTCCAACTGATATCATATATCCTCATTTCTGATCCGCTTCCCAGTCCGTGCGACAGTCCGGGAACAAAAAAACATGCTTCATCAGCATTAAAACCTGGAAAGTATGGAGCTCAAAAAGGGTGTTAGAAGGGACCCTCGGAATTCCAAAAAAAAGGTGCGTCTGAAACGGATCTCCCCAAATTTTCGCTACAAATTGGGGCTTCGCATGGGACCCCTCCATCCTGTCTCAAGGCTCAGCTAAGACGCCAAGAAATAGCCAGGGCTGATCCCAACGGAGTGACTCGCTTCAAGGAAGCCTGGAATGCCGCCACCTCCTTAGGCTGAGACCGAGGAAACATCACCAAGCAATGGAGGATGTAGAATCCACTCGGTTTGCTCATAGCGTTGTTAGGGATACCCCGCCATTTTCACTGGTTGTACCGACTTGCATCCCCATTCTTCTGCTTGTTGATAACCCCATGTCTGGCTATCAACTATCTCCCCCTGTGAATGATCATTCAAGCCACCCAAACAGGGATCCGCATTTTCGTTGTCAACACCATTTTAGTTCTTCACAAACCGACTATTTGGTTGGTTCAAACTGTTCAAAACCCATTTCTTTGCTGGTTAAGTCCCAATGGTTCACCATTTCAACCCATTTTTTGCTGGTGAAATTTGCTTCGTCTCCATACGTTGACCCATGGCGCATGGGTGTTTCTCCCAGGCACCCATGGCATCGAGTGCAGGGACAGCAAAGCAGCTGTAGCCTCGGAAGTTCGGGGGAAAATCCGTGAGATCTTCCTGGATGATAGATTGGTTATACATGGAATATCCTTGGAAAGGTGATTTAATATACATATATATATATATTACATATATACATATTACATATATATACATATATATATAGACACACACACATATATATATATATATACGTATATATGTACATATATATATATATGTACATAAATAGATTGATATGTATATATGCAGGATATCTGTGGGTTTGTCTGAAATATGGTCCCCTAACTTTGATGGATAATCATCGTCCCCCTTAAAAATGACTATGCCATTTTTTTGCAAAACCCATGTGTATATATATATATTATTATATGAATTGTACAGCATACACCAAATATGACTAGGTATATATATAATTATAATTATATATATATATCATTGTAGCAGACAAAATCAAACATGTCCATTCTTTTCTTCATTGGTACAACTCCATTTTTTTGGTGGTCAGTCCTCCCACCAATTGTTGATTGTTAAATCCCTGTTTGGAGGCGAGTGACTTCGGGCTCGTATCCCAGGCGTCGGTGATAACCAGAACCATATCATGGGTGATTGGGTTTTTTTTGGAACAACTATGGGCATACATATGGGATATGTGTACAACATTTTTAACAACAATCACCTGACTATTTCGAAACATGTCAAGGAAAAAAAACGATAGTAGTGCCCCAGGTTTCACATGTCCAATTCCCATAGACATTCAAAGGTTTCGAACCATACGCACATGAGAATGGGTCAAAGGTCAAGGATCTGTCGTTTCTATCAGCAAACCATCTTCCAGATCAAATGGAGAGAAGCTTATGGTATAGTAGTAGTGATGATATTTCAGTCATAGTGATGATAGTTGATGATAGTCATATTGTAGTTGATAGTTGATAGTTATAGTGATGATTTTTCATCGTTGATTTAGCGATTTATGTTATAGTCTGACTTGATGATAGTGATCGTATAGTTTTCACCACTTGGTTAACTGTGAAGCACGCCAGCTACTTGGATCTCCAAAGGTCACGAGGGCCAAGTGTCAGAATCCCCCAAAATCACCGGATTTTCGCTTGACCAATTCTGGTTGGTAATTTTACCCCCTCAAAAAAAAAAATGTCATCGTTCCAGATAGGCCGGACGAGTTTATGAACAACAGTCTTAAAGCCACGGAAATCTAGGACCTTAAATCCATATTAGAAAAGCACCTTCACCAAGACCAAGGGACTCGCCACTGCCCCAATCATCAGAAATGTGGCAATGCCATGCAAAATGGTGGCCCAGGTGCGGTAGATCGGCTTGTGGGACTTACCTCGGTAAGTCCCAACAAAAATGGGCGGAAAAAACGGGTTCAAATATGATGAGTTTTAAAAAAATATGGGTATTCATATAAGATATTAATATCTATATATATATACATATACATATACATATACATATACATATACATATATATATCATAATATACAATTACATACAATTACATAATGGAACTGTTGGGTTTTGCAGCTTCCACTCGACAGGATCGACTACCTCGCTCGGCCACTTTAGAGTTTCGTTCAAGCAGCTGTCCAAGTAGTAGTACAGAAGGTAGCCGCTACTGCACAGCAGAATCAGGTTCAGTCCATACCTGCAACAGCATCGAATACACAAAAAATTAAGCCCTGAAGCGATCCCAATTCTTGGTGAGTTAAGCTATTGTTTCTGGATGTTCGCCCTTTTGTGACACATCCCATAACTTTTGACCACCCGGTAGAAATCTGTTCGCCCCATTGACCGATCCTTGGCGGACTTTGGAGCCATAACCCCTTTGGTTTGTTCAAACAGTTCCATAGTTGTACATTTGCACATTACCACTTTGCTGTTCTTCGTTTTCCATCGTTTTCCTATGTCTCTGTGGCGAACAACTTCGCTGAGTTGTCAACATTTCTTGCTGAAATCTCTGAAATCCAGAAAATGTTGCTGGTCAAATCCACTTCTGCCATGCGTCGTCATGAGCACGCAGAGACCGATGACGTAGGCGCGATTGAATACCTTTTTGGGTCTTTTCTGCCCAAGGGATCGAGGTGGTGCACCAGGTCGTTAATCATGGCTCACCAAAAATATCAATGGATATCTGGTTGGTGGTATACCTACCCCTCTGAAAAATATGAAAGTCAGTTGGGATGATGAAACTCCCAATACATGGAAATATAAAAATCATGTTCCAAACCACCAACCAGATATGGTGCTTTAGGTGAAATCTATGTTGGCTAAGTTGGGTTTGTAACTCATGTCCCCAGGGTTTATGGTAGAGATGTCAAACTAATTAACGGGATGAACACCAACCAACAAACGTAAGGGGGGGTGCACTAATGGCTGGCTGGTTGGCGGTTGGGGTCATCATCCCAATTGTTGGACAAGAAATGGTTCAGTCCGCCCACCAGAATGTGGGCTCGGCTCAGCCTCCCTTAGAGAGATTAACCCAACAAAAACACGAGTGTTCTGTTTTGGTCAAATGAAAGACACAAATTGGGACAGGTTTTTTTTGCATCCATCATTCTATGGCGTCTCACTATGGGATGGACTGCTCCTCGCCGACTACCGGCAGACCGACTGGGGATTTTGATCTTTTTGGGCGATGCGAAACCTCGAAACCTCGTGTCCCATGGCTATCCATGCAAGGCATGTGTCGGAAATGATCGTATGCGATTCAATGCAACACGCTGGTGCCATGTTTCGGGTGGAAAAGTGCTTTTCCACCAAATCTGCACATCTGCAGCTGATATGGCGGAAATCTTCACCTCGTAATGTTAGATTGTGAAGAATCAAGAACCTTCACGACCCTTTCACACAGAGAACTGGGGATCGCTTCGGTGGGGCTGCTTCCAACTGGGATTTGATGGGATAACTTGAACCAAACAGAACTGGCTTCTTTTGTTCAAAGGTTCTGGTTGCAAAAATCCAGTATGCTATGGGTCAAAAATTTAGACACCTGCTCCCGTGGCGTTATCCTCTTCCCACCACATCAGGGTCACCGGCGTTGCGACTCAGTGACAATGCAAGGAGCTGGGTACAAGCTTTGAATCAGTGGTGCGCACCAGTCTGCAGCAGCCTGGCACTGGAAAGGTTATGATAGGGGCCATTTCCATCATGGGTCATGGGTTTTGGTGGGAAGATCTGAATCAGAAATCATGTGTTTTTTTTCCCAGGAAATATGTGTATTAATTATATATATATATATACACGTAAATATATATTTACACATATATATATATATAATTATATATATATGTACAATTATGTATATATATACACAATTATACATGTATATATATATACAATTTTATATATATATATGTAATATAGAGGTGTCCGGTTTCAGTTTTCCCATCATCCAACTCTAGGATTCAAGGGGGGGCAACGAAACGCGGGAATAGAAAATGAAATGAAAATGAAATATGATACAACGCTATATGTAATTCGCAAGATTTGGCTACATGAGCATGATGGCCGCTGCTACCTTTGTAGTTCCTTGCTTCTTCCAAGATAACATGCGCTGATACCCCGCCTTTGGCCGGAAAGCCCATGTGTTGGGTGCATCCCAGGCATTGCAAGTGGATAAAAAATATAAAGAACATTTAAAAAAAACATGTGAAATGCCTCAGTTATGATGGAATATCCTCCCTTTCAGATTAGCGGGTTGTAAAACAGGCCTTCAGCAGCCCTCTTGCAATGACCCCCGATCCAGCGCCTCTTGCAATGCCATGCCTTCTTGCAAATCCTCGCAGGTTAAGGCGGCTAACCCAGCAGAAAAGTTATAGTTCCATTGCATTTATTCTGAGAATCTGCAAAAATTTGTTAAATGCATTTAACAAATCTATAGAAAAGTGGAAGAAACAGATTTGAGACCAACTCCAAAGTTGGGGATATGCAGGGTGTACCTCATCATGAGTGTCTTTGAACCTTACAACTTGCAGAACCAAAGCAGCCTGGCAGAAACCGTTTTTACCAACTGACTCAAGGTCTTGCCACTTGGTCATCAACACACCCCACACACGTTGTCTCCTAACATGTCTGTCCCCATGATGGATGATTTGGTCGTACTTGGCTACCCACGGGACCATTCCCTGCGATGTTGAAGACAGCACGGCCCACGGGTCAAAGTTGACTCACAACCATCAGGTATATCGCAAACCTACAACCATCTGGCACCCAGGAAACGAAACCTGCAAAGCAAACGTGAAAAAAAACAAAACCCTGAAGAAAAGGGTTGAGTTATTGAGTTTACCACATTTGATGACCCTCTCAGATTTCACCACGCGAACCAAGGAGCGCCACATCTCTTAGGAGAATACCCATGGCGCCGCTGCTTGAAGAAGTTGCACCAGAGCCTGGTGTTGGGAAGATTATTATGTCGATTATTAACATATAGATATGTATAGATCTGTATAGATATCGATGATTAACATATTTTAGATGATTCAAATATGTTCAAAATATTGTAGAGATAATTATAGATTGATACATTAATAATTGACATATAGCTATTTTTGGGGAACAATGTTTGAGTGCCAGGTCCGAGGGCCTCTTTCGGAAAAGACTTGTCGAAAAACCTTGAAGTAGTTGGGGGAATAGTGTGTAACCCCTTAACAAGGTTAAATAATGTCAAACATCCCCCAAGAAACCTTATAGTTTAGTATTGGGATCTATAGAGAATACAGGGGGCAAACACAACACAGGCTTTACCCACCCTGGATTCAGCATATGAGCGCGCGCTTTTTAACTGCGCGACTTGAGCCATATGTCAATAGGCGATGATGATCCCTATATAAACATGACTACTATCGCATTAACTAACGCTTCTAGTTAAGGGGATATATACAGTTATTGTTGACTGTACACTGAATTGGAAAGTTGGTATCATAGCTACAACAACTACTGCATATCTACACTATACATGTGGGGGTAATGGGGTCGTAATATTTCTATATATTTGTATTGGGTATACTCATTTGGGGGTGCCTTATTGGAGGGTGTTTAATACTAGCGAGGTGGGATTGCTTAGGGGCATGGTTTGTATGTCTGTTTTCTTGAGATTCTAGATACACCATGTGCTACAAGTAAAAGTAAGCAAGCTTCTACTCAGCTACTCGCTGTGTTGAGCATTCGACTGCAGTCATTGTTGATCATGAGTGAATTACAAGCGTACCTCCGTTATCTCCCTTTGTCCCTTGTTTTCTTGGCGATGAAGCATCCCCAATGGAGGTTGCTGAATGGAACTAACACTGGATGGCTATGGCCATGCTATGGCCATGGAAGCGGAGCAACGCGCCGCGCCAACGCTAAGCCCAGGCGCTTGGATTTTTCGGGCAGTATGGCCTTCGTCAAGGTCGTCTCCAGGCGAAAGACGGTCCTGATCCCCAAGGTCTTGAAGGTGACCTCGGATGATCTCCCATGCCCGGCAGTAACGACCCGTTTCAATGGATTGGTTTTCACGGGAAAATCTTGACCGGAAACCATAGATGTTCCCATTAAGATCATGGGGCGTTCCTGTAATTTGTCCCTTAAACCAATCCATTGACTGTTTGTAAAAGAACCAAAAGAACCACAAAACCACAAGCCGCGGCTTGCACAACACACAGTTCATGATGCTTGATGATGGAAAAGAACTGGTAATATGGAATAATGATTGTTATAATGGTTATACATCCACGACAACAACGACAACAATGGGTCTATGAGTGACAGAGGCGGGCACATACTGCGACAGCAAAGCATATTTTCTCCAAAGAAACGCAAGACAGCCTGTCTACAGTATTACTACCACAAACGACCTACTAACACGAAAAACAACCAGGAGACAACCAGCAACAAGAGATCTGTTTTCAAAAGCCAAGATTCTAAAGCCAACAGAAAGGCATGTGTAACCTAAAAAAATGGCTTTGGAACAAAATCATGAAAGCGGCGGGGTGTTTGTCATTGGCCTCGAGCACCAGCAAGGTGGCCACAAACTGGAATAGCACATGTTCATACATTTTTAACATCGACCCAACTTTTTTTGGCCCCAAGACCTTCGGTGCTTTCTGAGATATTCGGAGATGATTGAGGAAAATCCCAACTTTTGAAATGTGCCAGCACCAGAATCGCTGCAAAAAGATATGGGAAAAGGATGGAAAAGGCCGTTTACAATCTGATGGTCGATCGAACAGTTGATCATCATGTTCCCAACAAAAACTCTCCGAAAAATTTGGCAAAAACCTGCAGTATTTTTCACTCTTGGACGCCGCTTGTGAACCAAAAAAATCCGGTGGTTTTGATGGCCAAATCCACGGCCAATGATTGGTATTGGTCCCCAGGGCTTCCTGGTATTGGTCAATATCCCTGTGAACCAGATGTTCGACCGGCTTGTGACCTGGTGACCTAACTCACAATCTCCATTTTAGGTGGTTAAATCATGATGTTAGTTAAGTTATGTCCCTACGTTTGGTTGGTCAAATACTTATCATCAGAACCGATGTCGTCATAACAACGTAATACGTATACTCCACGCTCTCGCCAACGCGTCAACGCGTCAACGCGGACATTCGAGCCACCTGATGCCATTTGTTGAAGCAGGAGATGCTGATGAGGCAGAAGGAAAGAACACCTCAGGTGCAAGAGCCAATGTTCACCCAACCATTGCCTAGCAAGAAGTGGCTTAGAACATCTTAGAACTAAGAAGAACCATTGGAATAACAAGGGGAATAGCAATCACTCCACTTAAAAAAAGGTGTTGCGAGTCACGGGTATTGCAACTGCAGTTCCCGCTGTGTTTCTTGGCGACTACAACTGATCAAGGGCCCATTGTGGCTGCTGGCTTCAACTGGCCTATGATGGAAGGACTGGAGAATAGTCATTTGGTTAACAACAGCTCAATGTATTCCCACGTACTGACCTATGTGGGAGTTTCCATACATGGGCGTACCCCAAAATGGATGGTTTATAATGGAAATTCTTACAAAAATTGATGATTTAGGGCTACCTCCATTTTAGGAAATTTCAAAATGGCTCCGTACTGTTCTATGGGTGATTCAGGATTGCTACTGCTGGTATCGGAGGGCCCCTTGGCTAATCTTTAAGCCAGGAGTTTGCGAACCCCCAGTTTGACTTCAGAATACCAAGTTTTTTCTAGTAGGCTACCACTATTTTGGGGGTACCCCCGAACAGTCAGAGTTAATTTCCATTGCTAGGTTGGACTACCGGAGTCCAATGCCTGAGATAGGTTTCTCTATGGGGCACAGCAAAATCCACAATAACAATTTTAATGAATAATAAATGGAACAAATCGAATATGTGAAATATGAGTATCTCTATTTAATAGTGTGAAATATTTGGAATATGAGTATATGTGCAATAATCAAATACAAGTACATGGCTAATATTATTCATCATAATTTTCCCAATGAGAAAAGGACATATTAGGTATGTCCTATTCCTGGTCTTGCCCCCAGATAGACTGATGATCGGACCTACTGCCCTTGGCAGAGCACGACAACCAAGAGACAGAGAGTGCAGTAGAGACCAACGATCTTCTTGCCTGCGATTTCAATGGTTTAGAGGCTTAGAGTTTGACCCCCACTATGTAGCAAGAAGATGGTCTTCACGAGTTGGGGTGGAAAGTGGGATCTTCTCCTCCACGCAACATCCCTAACTGTTCATATCAATGGTCGCTTCAAGCTTGCAGGGATACCTCACAGTCTGACAGTCATGGAATGTTCTTGACACCAAAAAAAACTCCAAGCTTGGAATTAGTTGATAAATTTGATAGCGAGATTGAGTCGTGAAGTTTGCAGTGCCCATCAGCGCCAAGGGGCCCATGGTGCTGATAGAGACAAAAAACGCGAGATCCTTTGGATGGCCTGATTTAGTTGTGCTGCTGCTGAGCCCAAACAGCCACGGTGTTAATACCGGTGAATCCAATAAGAAGTGCATCAAGTCAGCGTCGAAAATGGATGTCGACCTGCTATGAACAGAATCACGAAGTGCCTAGGCATTGGGTAGGGTTTTATCGTTTGGCCTTTACTATATTGACTCCTCGGCAAATTACAAATTACTATAATTCTATTATAATTTCAAATAATTTCCAAATCATCAATGGATCCTAATAAATCCTGCATTTTCATATCAATAGGCTGGTTTTCCTTAACAACTCAGTGTTGCCCCCGGCCTGGCACCCGATGCTTGAGCGCCGGGGTGCAGCCCGGGATTTTTTTGGCGCAGCCCAAAAGTTCCAGGAAGGGCCGATGGGTCGAGCGATTGGGGTACCCGGACGGGCCCCCATCCGGGTTACCGGGTGTTTCGATCTGCCAAGCCACATCCAAATGGAAAACACCAGGGAAAACACCCATGAAATGATAGATGTATAGCCGCTATAGCCTCTAGAGGTCTCTAGACCCTAGTAATCTATATGATACCGGGAAATCCCAAACACATGGGAAAATCATCACCATGGTTCATTGCTGCAGGGAACTATCGGAAACAATGCTGCACCGCATCCTTCAAAGTCTCTTGGGTTGGTCCAAAGGACTCCTGCTATTGATTCTAGGGTCACGATGGGTCAGAAAGATTGAAAATTTTCCAAAATTGGATCCAGTCTACCCATAATCTCCTTTAGGAAAGTTGGGCCCAAAGTTTCCCGACTGGGCCACGACTACCTCACATATTTTTTCTGCGCCCGCCCGGTTTTTCTACCCTGGCAACTCCGGAAATCTCAAATTTCAAGAGGCCAGTCAACTGCAAATGCAAAAGGATCCTAGCCTCATATATCTTAATTTCTATCGCAATACTCTAAAATCATCAAATTAAACATGGAACCCTAAACATCCCTAAAGGAGTGATAAGATTTTTTGGATTTTGCCCATGATCAGGTACTGTGAAACATCGCAAAACTGCTGCCCGCTGCTCCCATAATTCGGCGCACTTTTTCCCCCAGCGCACCGGCGTTCACGCCTTGGGCGTGGTGTGGCACGTCCAAGTCCTGGAAAGGCTCGGGAATTCATCAGCACAGATTTCAATGCATTGCCAATCCTAGATACACTACGATACACTGTTTTTTTTTCTGGCTCGTATATGGTATACATGCATATGTAAGCATATGAATATAAATATAAATATATGGTCAGTGCCGGAATTATAGAACGGAAGTTGAGGAGGACGAAGGTACGGTTATTTACCGTACCCTGTTGTTCTATAATTATGTTTTCCTCGGAAAGTATGAAAAAAAAATGTATCTGATCTTCCTCCTAATTTTTTTCGTCGTTCTATAATTCTTGTCGGAGCGCTGTTGTTCTATAATTCTGTTTTCCCCCATTTTTCTCACATTTCCCATTTTCGT
>Ga0126342_10011318_pt1 | contig 15946 bp, 12 predicted proteins | sample Cyp1metagenome_FD_92528 | JGI IMG/M metagenome (GOLD analysis project Ga0126342, IMG submission 92528) | Coral microbial communities from Lord Howe Island, Old Settlement Bay, Australia - Cyphastrea 1 metagenome | ecosystem: Host-associated > Invertebrates > Cnidaria > Coral ... | reverse complement strand
TATGTTTAATATTATATATATATATATATATATTATCTTATATATTATACATTATGTATAATTTATATATATAATATATATATAGTATATACTATATATATATATTATAATATATATAATATATATATATATATATATGTATATATGTAATATATTATAATATTATTTATATTATATATTATATATATGGTTTGTGGTTTGGAACATGTTTTTGTTGTTCCATATATTTGGAATAATAATTCCAACTAACTAATATTTTTCAGAGGGGTTGAAACCACCAACCAGTAATATATATATATGTATATACATATATGGGAAGCAAGTTTGATTCAACTGAAACTATAATAGCTATAAGTCGCCCTGAAGTTGATAGAATATGGATATTTAGAACATCATGGGAAGATCTATAAAGATCTATATGCCTGCTTATTAATGATAAATCAAATGAGACTCCCATTCGAAGTGCTCGTTTTTCGACAAGTCGTGAACACTTCACCCCTGGGAGATCGGCTACACTCATCGGCCATCAGATCATCAATGATCCTAACGGTGCTGCTTTGCTATATATGGTGCTCCATGGATCCCATCAACAAAAAACCCCTATCAATGTTAGCATTAATATACCAGCACCAGCCGGATCCGTCATGGGTAATGAAATCCAAAGATCTTTGATGAGGATCGCAACATTGAGGAGTTCTATCCCCAAGCAGCTTAATGACCCACATACCCATATGCTCCATGTATGGTATATTTACCTACAGAACTGGGTGATTGTTAGGGTAAATGTTGGTAAATATTCCAGCACCATGGAGCATCTGGGATAGGGTGAACTCTTGGATACTCTCGGCCTAGGGCCTAGACCACCACGATGTGCGATTCGTTTCGTATCACACCCGCAGATTTTTTGGGGGTAACAGCTTGACCCGTACCCATCCGTGCCGTCAAGTTGGTGAGACATGCCTCATTTACCTGTAAACTAGTAAGAAGAGGTAGCACAGATGTGGAACATCCCTTTCAACAAAACTGTGTGAATTATAACATCACCTACAAAGGGAATCATCCCAAGAATGCCAAAAATTGGACACCTCATTGGACACCTCATATTTTCTCCAAAAAAGGATGGTCGGTTTCAACGGGCAGACTCTCTCGGAAAACGATCCAGAAATGATGTGAAGCTCCACAAATGGGTGTTACCCTCTGGTTAATATGGTCAATACTCATGGTTAATAACCATTGATAGGGGCTAGTCATCCAATGGTTCAGGATGGGATTTATAATAACCATGGAATTTTGGGATCCTTATTATGGATGGGATGACCATCAACCATATACCCTCTGGTAATTTAACATAACTATGGAAAGATCCACCATTTTTAATGGGAAAATCCACTATTTCTATGGTCATTCTCAATAGCTATTTTGACATAACCAAAGGGTACTTCAGATGGTAAAAAAATCCTGTGTAGCCCCAATGGATCCAGGTGGAACGTCTCTGATCTCGCAGCGCCTTGGCAGACCATCTGAGAATACTTCGATCTGCCTGGTGTGCTTTCTATCGATCTTTCGCTGTTCTAAGAATGCTAGAAATGATGTCCTAGTGAACCCCAATTCATAGCTGGGATTTATGGATGTTCATCCCACTAAAAATGTATCTATAGGTATTGACCCATACCCATGTGACATGCGCAAAGAGACACAAAGAAACCATGGTTTACCCTTCGGCATCAAAAAGTGGTTTACCCCATGGCCGAAATGGGGTGTTTACTGGGATTTTATCCGCTATCAATGGTGGACGACCGGAGGTATAATGCAAGACACATGGTGAATCTTGGTGCTATTGGAACATGTTGGAACCACATTTGTTGCTTTCCCATCCTTACTAGAATGATCTCCAATGGCTAGTGACAGGTTGCTGGTTGCTGTTGCAAAGGTATATTGGGGATGGATGATTATAACCACCTCACTGACACTTTTAAAGATATAGTGGTTATAGTACACTTAAAAAAACTAAGGTCGACACATATTTGGATCAACACGAATCGAAATATGGATGAATATGGTGAAGTTAGTGGCAATGACAGTGATTCGTGTTTTGCTAGTTCCAAATCTTGGGACTATACCCCAGGTCTGAAGTCATCTAGTCAGCAGCTGACTAGATGTAGCGGTTCATTTGCCAGGATGAAAATCCCAAACGACGAGCGTGAGACCGGATGGTCTTCTGATGGTTTGATGAAATCCATTGAAATCCAGAATTTGGTGGGTTTTTCCATGTTTTTCCCTGGTTCCCGTTCTCTTTTCGGATACTTGCTTTCAAAACTGCATGATGCTTGGTTCATTTGAAAGACATTTGAAGACCAATTTCTGGATACAGTACCTCGCCAAATCCGCAGAAATCTTGGGTTGCCATTTTTGGTCTTCCAAATGGCCACGAGGATGCAATCTCAGATGCAAGTGCCGGGCAACTTAGTACTGCTGTGTGGTCAAAAAAGGAGAGGTACCCCCCCGTAAAAGCTTGCCTTTTTGGGCAGGTTTTAAAGTTCTTCACCGGAGAGTTTGGGAAGAGCGCCATTTCTTAAGTTGGAAATGGTTAAAATGTCCTAGTCATATGGCTTGACTTGTGCCTATCACTAGTGAATCCAGGATAGGATGGGCCAGGTTGACTGTTCACAACTGGTAAGCCATACGTGGATCTGTCAAGCCATGCCCGGGGGGAGACATGCCCTGGAAGATCAGCATTGTTTCGCCTGGAATGTTTGGTGTTTCCAGCTGCTGGTTCATTTTGATGCTGGCATTGTCCATATGTTTGTGTAAACTGAATTGATCCCTGGTCCTAACTTGGTCCCAAATGTTCCAAAGAATGATGGTTCAGTATGGTTCAATCTGGTTGATGGTGGTTTATTTCTCTCAAACGGAACAGCTATGCTCGAAAACAAAACGCATGTCCACATAATTAATTATTATTTAACATAATGAGATTCCCAAGATGGTTGATTCCCAAGTTGTTCATCATGTTGATCAAAGGTGCCATCAAAATGCCCCAAATATCGACGGTTGATTCCCATTGATGGCATTTTGGTGGCATAGTGTTGGATGATTTTGATGAATGGGAGATGATGGGTTGATCAACATGTTCATTCTTGATTGTTGATTAATGTTAAACTTATAATAGTTGTATTAAAACATATTAAAACTGCAAAAAATCATCATCTCCCTATCTTCCAATAGACATGTGTTGTGGCCTGGAATCTTCAAAAACTCATCGGACAGTCCGATTCCAATAGACTGTGGGGTTCCCCGATTCCCAAGTCTTTCTCCACGTAGACTCCCCAGTTGGGGCTAGCCGCACTCGGCCAACATCCCCAAGAAAAATTGAGGGTTAATCATCGTTAATCACTCCTGAAAAACAAGGCCCCAAAAGCTACAGCTACAAGTTGCCAAAAATCAACCCCTTGACTCTATGGGTTTGAAAATAGGGGGAGACCCACAGTCATTGCAATTTTCATAGGGAACATTATGAGGGTCCATTGGAATTGGACAAAACCATATTAATGTTAGTCACTGTTTGTCGTAATATGTTGCCATGAAGCCTAGCTATAATCTGGTTACAATCCAACATAGCTAACAAACTTGGGATATTTATTTCAGGCATCTAAGAATCTCAGTCTAACCAACGTCTCAAGGCCCTCAAGTTATTTGAGGATTAGTCATCACCATCCCAAACAAGGAAGTGTTGATCCAATTCTCCATGTCTTTGTTTTTATACTACCCTCAACATGGAAAAATCAATGGAAAATCACATTTTTAAATGGGAAAATCAACTATATATGGTCATTTTCAATAGCTATGTTAAATTACCAGAGGGTATTTGAGGATTAATCTATATCAATATCATATTAATAGATGATATTAAGTGTCACCAATGTCTGAGTCATGATTTGTTTTATAACGTCCACTAAGTGCATCAACTTTGGTGACATACCCTTCGGTAACTGCTGTAAATGGAGGCTTGCAGCTAACGTATCTATAAATGACGTATTGTCCATTGCCACGTTTGATTACCGGAGGCCATATCTTTGGATTTCGTTAAGGAAACTACAATAATTCCATTAATCTGGGTAAATTATAACGACCTCACTGCGACCTCACTGGAAATCATGGTTAGCAAGGGAAATCATCCTCAGATGGCCTTAATTCAGGTTAGTGAAATATTATAATTGACCCAGAAATTAATAGCCATTAACCATAAACATAATTAACCATTGATACCCTCTGGTAAACATACAAAAAGCTATGGAACGATCCACCACTTTTAATAGGCCAATCAACGAACCAAATGGGCAATTTTCAATCGCAAACTGTGAAAAATTACCAGAGAGTAACTCATCATTAACCGTTCCCATATGCTCCACATGTATAGAATATTTACCAACATTTACCATCAAAAAATGGCCAAGTCATGTTGGTAAATATCGCATACATAGAGCAGAAAAGGGATTGATAATTCATCATGAACCATTAATAGGATCCATGTATGCTATATATGGTAACATTTACCATCAATATACCCCCAATGTTAGCATATATATATATACCATACATGGATCCTATGGGACTCATCATTAACCCTCATTCGCAAAACCTTTGGGAGGCCCAAGACCTTCAACGAGATGTTCCTTTTCAATGCGGCGGTCATGGGCTTCGGCAATAGCGGTTGGATGCATCTGGTGCTCGAACAGCACCTCGGAGCGGCGAAACAGCTGGGGTGTTTACCCAGGGTAAACATCGAAAAAAAAATGTCAAAAAACTCTCGGGAAATCCTGGGAAATCCTGGGACAAGCATATGTTTTTTTGGAGAATGATATGGAATGCTTGGTTTCTGCAGCTTTTTTGAATTGTTTGCAAGACAACTAGGGCTAGTCCACTTATAATTGGACTGAACTATGATGAAGCAGCTCACTTACGATTTCTGGGGTGAACCAGCAAGTAGACAGGTTTGTGGCAAAAGTGACCATGTTCTATTTCAAGATATAAATGCGCATTTTTCTCTGCAAATCAGGAAAAATAGGGGCTATGTCAGTGTCAGAAACATGCAGATTTCCATTAGTCACCATTATATGACCAGTGTTATCCATTATGAACCATTGTGTGACCATTATTGATCATGTTTTAGCTATTTCTAATCATTATTCATCCGGTTACTTCTTTGGCCACTCCATGCTGGTCAATGTCATGAAGCCTTTCAGGACATGGACTGGCCCATGCGCTCTGAACATTTTGTATTTAACACCATTTTATGGCAATTGTAATAGGGAATATATGGGAACATTATGATAAACCAGTAAATTTTAGGTGTACTCAATTTTCAGACAAACCCATTTGTTGCAACTCTGACCCTGACAGATGAGCGAAATACAAATTGCCGGAACATGGTGTCCAACAATAATTGTCTTCCTCACAGTTCAGGACCAAGGACCAGAAGGTTCCAGCCCTGACTTCGGGGGGGGGTGTTGTCTCTGGGATCCAGTTGAGAGCCAGTCCTTGCCCACAAATGTTGTCAGATGTTGTCAAACACTTAAAGCACCTGGCGATGAGTCAAAATGGGGACCCAAAAGCAACAACAAAAGTGTCCTAAAGGGCCCTTCAGGTGGAAAGTCCATGGCATTCAGCGTATGTGCCATGGTCAGAATATGGTCAACATGTTCCCATAAACGAGATTGTCATCCCTTGTCGTCTCCCCATTTACGAGGTGGTGGCCCCCCCTGGTTCTGTTTGTTGTGCTTTATAACCCCAATGAACTATAGTTATGACGACCATAAACCCGAGTGAAGTACCTTTATTGTGAACAAACCAACACCTCGCGAATCTCTCACTGCTTCTCCATCATTCCAAAATATCCCCACATATCACCACTATAAATCACTATATATAATCCTTATTGATAATCCCCACATTGAGCCTTATTTTTGATGGTTAAATCTATGACGGTCCCATTGAGAAAATCCATCCATTGGGGAAGTCCCTTCATGATCTCCGCGATGACCCAGGTTCGATGCCATGGTCACCAACGTGGCCAACTCGTATAGGTTGCAGGTGCGGTCGCGGAGTAGCGGTCGTCCCCAACAAAGGTGATAGCACCAATAAAGAAAGGGATTACCCTTGGGTAATCAAGCATGGTTTGCTGGAACAACTCATTCATTTACAGATTAGAAAGGGATGATTTTCCCACAATCATTAGTTTCAAACAAATATAGCTAGTGATTTGTTGCATTGCCACTGTTGATTGTTAGAGGCTATGAAGGGATATTTATACTGCTTGGTGGTTTGGAACATGAATTTTATTACTTTCCATATATTGGGAATTTCATATTCAACTCCCAACTGACGAACTCCATGATTTTTCAGAGGGGTAGGGCTCAACCACCAACCAGCAGTATAGGGCTACCCTCTGGTAAATTAGCATAACTATGGAAAATCAGCATTTTTCATGGGACAATCCACTATAAATGGCCATTTTCAATAGCTATTTTGACATCACCAGAGGGTAAACCCAATACTATGAACCATCCCATTCACCAACCAGGAGGGGAACGTATGAAACATAATCCCACTGCTAGGGGTATATATAATTATATATATATACATGTTTGTTTATATCACAATAATATGCAAGTTCATAAGCCTGAAAATTGAGGATTGTTTATTGTTGGGTTTCCCACATTCAGGGCATAAACGTCTATCCATTGGTTTTGTTGGAGACTGACCTTTCAGGAGGTGAATCCCCATGAGGCAGAGCTAATTCAGAGACTGAAAGTTTCGCCGCGGTTAGTGTAGTTTGGATTCTAGACCAAATTTCTTGGATTTGAATCTATACTTGGTGGCTCATCCCACTTAGCAAGTGGGTTATAACCCCAGTTATAAATGGGATAAGTAGGGTTAGTCCACTTAGAATTGGGGTTATAACCCACTTACTAAGTGGGTAGTTCGCCACCAAGTATTGATGCATTGTTGTTGCAGGCTGAGCCGAATAGTCACTGACACTTGCCGCTTGCGTTGCCACCGCAGGAAGAGTGCGATGTGCTGTCCCTCGTGCTTGCACAATACGAGGCGTGGAGCCATGGAACTCATCATGGATGGACAGACGAAAATCACCGGAAAGGATACGGGTATGGGTCAATACCTATAGATACATTTTTAGTGAGATGAACATCCATAAATCCCAGCTATTTTGGGGTTCACTAGGTACCAGGGTTTTGACCAATAGCCATATTGCCGTTGTTCCCAAAGCAAAACGGTAGATATGACTTTCTGCGACTGACTTTTCTGGTGGAAATGGGTGTAAAAAAAATTGATGATGCAGACTATGATCTGGAGAACTTGAGAACCCCAATTCAACCAATCAATTCATCCAATTTGTACGGCATTTTTTAGGATTCATCATGTTCGGCAGCTATCTTGTCATCTTGTCCCTCTGATTGTTTCTATCGCCGTGTTTGTTGCTCATCGCCTCATGCATCTGCAATATGATATACAGTACTACATTTTCCGGACATTATTAAAATTATGTAGATCAACACAGTCGTGATATCATGTCACCCAACATCATGTTTCTACATCAATAAAGCAAGAAACTTCATCCCACTTCATATTCCACAGTATCATGAAACCCAAACCAAAACTCAGCCGAATTCTTCCCCAGCTCGTGTCACGAATCCTACGACCATCCTACGACCATCGCGCCAGGGAGAAATCATCCTTTCGGAATTCAAGGCCGTGATGTTAGCGTCCTTGAGGTCACTGGTGCCCAAGGAGATTCGCAACGTGCAACGTGGAGGGTGGAGGTTTCCGAAGTCATGGGGCTACCCCCAATAGCTGGATGGTTTCTGTTACATGGAACATCGAAAGAAAATGGATGATTTCTTGGGAAGGTACCCCCATGACTTCGGAAACCTCCATGTTTTTTTTCATCGGAGAGGTTGCAACGGAGATCATGTAGATCTACATGATTCATCATGATTCTACGTGTATGTAAATCTGGAATATGTGCAAATATGTACAATACAATCAAAGAAATATATGTGAAGTATATAAATCTGACATGACCTTAAAAAACTTTCGCTGGTAAAAAAAACATGTCTTCTTTGCTTTTTTAGAGTCATCAAGGCAGGCAGAGTTTTCTTCGCGCTGATCATCGAATCATCGATGGCAGGATTGGGATTCTGCACACGAAGTTGCGTGGAACTGGTTTTGGGAGAATGTGGTAACTTGGATTGGGATTCGACATGGAGCTTTCCTGGGTGATATTGGGTGTACCCCATTTTTAAACATCCCAACAAAAATCAAAAAAATGGCTATAAATTGATGTCCCAAAAATTAATGTGGCCAGATGTTTTTTATGAGAAAAAATCCGATGGGGCCTGGGGCCCAGCCCTATTTTAGGACCCCCGGAAACCCTGGAGATTCAACCAAGTAAATGTGGTGATTTAACCATCAACTATATCAACAATTGAGATGTCATTTCATTGATTTACTCATTGATCTATTTGATCTATAATTGAGAATGGAATGTTGGGGGTGTCTGAAAATGGGCTATTAGTCATATTAATTTGCCTTTAGGTTTGGCTATTTTTCGGAAAGGAAAATGAGGATTAACCATTTAATTTGGGGGCACCCCTATTCTCAGACACCCACTTGTGACTGTCGCAACCATCAGTCGAAAATTGGCTGGTGTCATAGATGGTCTTGATGTTCAAGAATCGGTCTATGGGGGTCCCCATTTCAATGGGGATCCCCAGTCGTCACCATGGGTTAACCTATACTAGGTTCTGGTCATCCATGACGACTGGATTATTTGGGGGTAATCCCATGTTATGGGATGATGATTGAGAAGGAATTCAGTCCGTCATTTCCCATGTGGATGCAGAAATTCCGACCTCGGAGTTCTCACGATTAAACACATAAAAAACAGCAGGAAATCCATGGAAATCCATCATGGTCCATGATTTGTTCCATCTGAATATCATAAGCTCAAGGGCAACCTCCTATGGCCCAGACTCGAAAAAGACCCGGCAAGCCAAGGAACGAATGTTGAAAGCGACCATGGGAAAACCTACAGTGCAACAAGCTTCCCTTGAGCGTTTCATCATGAGTTTGGACGAGGACGCTCGTTGAGACGGGTTTGCGATGGGGCATTCAGTTTGGGATGTTTTTTTGGTATCCAAACAAGGGGAATTTCATTGGGAAAAATGGGGATCTAATGAGGATACAAGCAATGAAGAGCTTTGATGAACTTAGCGCAGCTAGCTATGGGTGTTTCAACAGCCCATTGGTTGATGTTGACGGGGTATTTGTTGAACAACCAAAGCAACAGGTATCATGGTGAATTAGGGTAGATTTCTGATCAAAGACTGACAATGTTCTGCCGGTACAGTTGGAGAGATTGGGACTTGGGACCCATCCAAAAAAAGGCTAGAGAGAGTGGAAATCTACGAAATGGTGGTTTCAATCATTGCTATGTCCTATCTTCAACCCCAGAAATAGTCCTATCTTCGACCCCAGAAATAGTCCTATCTTCAACCCCAGAAATAGATAGAAATAGGAGAATGATTCCAACTCACACATCTGACACACATATGTTTTTCTATATTTGTTGGCTCAATCATCAGTTGAGCAGGACAACCTGACCTACTTGCGCCGGGAGATCTACAAGAGGCCCGTCTTCTTGATGTTAATGGGAAATCGCTGAAATCATGGAAGTTTGTTCATGGGAAATTCCTCTTCCATACATAGCAGGTTGGCTGATTCTGGAAATGATATGCTGATTGGTGGTTTGGAACATTTTTTATTTTCCATAATATATGGGATAATCCTTCCCATTGACTAATATTTTTCAGAGGGGTTGAAACCACCAACCAGTATGAAATTATGAGATATCTGTGGTTTTCTGGGTCTTTGGTGTCGGCCCATGCCCATATCTTTTGAAACTTATCGAACCCTCACCCTCATATGACTACGACTCGGAATTTCTTGCTCAACAAACTGGACAATTCCCATGTTGGCCGCAGACCCATCTGTGGTATCACCATGTATCACAATCTATCACCATGTACTACACTCTTACTCAATATTAACTTAGTTTATTAGTTGCTAACATCGTAGTTGCTAACATCTATGTCTATCACCATGTACCGAAATGATGCTTAGTACGGGGAGCCCCCCGACAATGACCCAACATTTCAAGCTGGCAGCCCTTTGTGCTCTGGCGGGAGGTTGCCTGCAACTTGTACCAAAAGTGGTTGACCACACATTTCAAGTTGGTGAATGACCATAGTTCAACCGTTCAATGTCAATCAATCATATATTCCACAATGTATCTTGGCTAGCTTGGGATTGTTCATGGATTATCTCCATTTTTCAGTCATGCCTTGTGGTATGTCGTGGTAGTCCCATCCTCCCAATAGCAAACAGCCCCATTCTATGTTCCCACACATGTGTAATTGGCCCTACATCCACCATGGTTTCAAGAGGCAAAGAGATTTGGATTGCTACATTACAGGATGGTGCCCCCCAGTTATAAGTTGCTTTATAAACCCCATTAACTATAGTTATAAGTACCATAAACCATAGTTATGGGACTTATAAACCAACTTAGCTATCGTTTGGGGGCCCCACTTTGTACATTGTTGTAATTTCGCCAGTTCATCACATCATCCTATCGTGAAATTTGATGAGAGCCAGAGCCATTCTGAATGGGATGATGGGATGTTGATGAAGGTTCTTCCCATAAAGAGATGATATTGGCGCCACAACAAGATTATAACCTAAACATGCTTCCCTATAAAATTCGTTGTAATTCTTCCCATCCATGGCATGTTTTTCCTATCCCGCCAGATTCTTCACTGTGGCGCCAGCGGGGCAGGCGCCGCATTTTTTCGATGGCTCCTTTGATGGGGAAAACATGTAGCTGTTGGCGAATGACACTGGAAAATCATGGGAAAAATCCAGGGAAAATGATGGACATCATAGAAAATCCACTCATGTTATTAATGCGGAAAAGGTTCGCCACCATGTTTCCATAGTTGTTTGTCCAAGCGAAAATTTGAAGGCTTTCCAATGGTCAATAAATTGCCGGAGAGTGGGCGCTTTTTGTTCTAGCCGCACAGGACCATTTTAAACAGTCCACAACAAGATTATATTGGATTGCTGACAAGGTTATTGTCCGGGCGCCCAGCTGTGTCAGGGAGAAACTTCCGCCGGAGAAGGGTCGAAATTTTGAGGTCCTTTTGTCGTGTCGGAATCCGAGAATCCGAACACAGTAACAGTCATACGAATCCGTCCTGAGGTGGGTTTTTCGGTGTTTTTCTATCCTGGGAAAAGACCGGTACTTAGTCAAAATCAAGACTGGCTGCTCTAGATATATTATATACATAGATCATAGATGTAAGATGGCAAAAAATCACATCAAAAGCAATCGATCCGAAATGTCACTGGGCTAGCCTGCACAGAAAATAACAGATCACACACGGAAAGTATTCAGATTTTACATGAAATCCTAAATCTACTATGGACTACTATGTATTCACCATGGATTTACCCTGGTAATCAAGCATTGCTGGAAAATCCCTCACTTATGGTTGATATTTCTTCTCAATTTCAACCTTCCAAATCTAACCAGGGACTTTTGCCTGGTTTTTCCCATGGCAATTAGTAAAAACCATGGTTTTCCCATGGTCTCAAGCTGGTTTTCTGGTGGTTTTCTGATGTTCCGCTTTTTATGATCAAAACACCATGGGTTTTCCCATGGTCTCAACCTGGTGCTTCGGTCTAAGGAGATGACCTCGGAGATGTATAGAGATCCCAAGAAACTGGTCGAGGAGAAATTCTGGTGATCATCGTGGTTTTCCCAGAATTGACCCTCTGGTAAATCACCATTTTTGATGGAAAATCTCCATTTTTAATGGGAAAATCCACTTTTTAAAATTACCAGAGGGTAAATTCTGAATGTTAAAAATGACCATTTATAGTGGATTTACCCTCTGGTAAACATACAAAAAACTATGGAAAGATCCACCATGCTATTCATGGGAAAATCCACGATTTCGGCTGGGCCATGTTCAATAGCTATGTTAAATTACCAGAGGGTAAATTCTTGCTGGAAATTGGATAGACTTGGATTTGATGATTTGGATAGTTTCAACATCTTTCAAATCTTGGTGATTCTATATCCCAGATGCTCCATGGTGCTGGAATATTTACCAACATTTACCCTAACAATCACCCAGTCATGTAGGTAAATATACCATGCATGGAGCATATGGGTATGGGGAACACCATTTATCGATGATATGATTCATATGATTGTTTTTTATTGGTTACGCGGTTACGACAACTTAGGTTTTTCCTTGAGTCTTTAAATGGTGATTATTATAATGGTTGTTGAATGGGGTTTCATGGTGGAAACAGGGTCGTTTTCATGGTTGAATGGTGGTGGCATATGGTGATATGTTTTTTGTTGGTGGTGATGAGATAAGTTCTTAATTGCTGGCAATCATGTTTATAAAATGGTTTGAACACCCGTGAGCAAATTGCCAATGTACCGGTATAATGGAGTGAAACGAACAGAAATTAATCAAAGAAAACCGCTTGTAATTGTGAGTCAGGGGCCCATCGTTGAAGGGATTTGCACATTGCAGAATCTGGGCACATCGCATCTGTTGGCCCTGATGATGGCTTCTGCCGAGAAAGGATTTGGGCTACAGTATTCAGATTTAAGGTGCGACTCTAGCATTTAAGATAGCACTTCTATCAGCAATCCTTAGTGAATTATAGCAAATGGTTAAATCATTGGAATGGATTGCCCAATTTTTGACGGAAGAATCTGCTGATTCATCCCACTTACTAAGATTAGTTCGCATGAAAAAAGTGGATTCACCCTGTTTAAAACCCAGGGATATATAATGATACGTATATATAACTTATTTAGTAAATGAATGTTCATGAGATAAGCCACCAAGTCTTGCTTCCAACGGGTCTTCCCTATCAGTTCCCACAAAAATCCACAGGGATCCCTCCCTCAGTCGGAAGGACATCTCGGCCCTGGGACTACGACATGTTGGCTACGGAATCCCAACCGAGTTCTTTGCTCCCTTCGTGTGCCTCGGCTCACCTCACCGATGATGGCGGAGTCGGAGTCATCCCCGGAAACGACCTGTATTTTTTGGGGATGAATGATGAAAATGGCAATCTGATTGTGAATCTTGGTTTCGGATAAATGATTCATCCAATTTACCCAGATTCAGTACTTCTAGATCTTTGCATCCAGCTGAAGGGTCCCCCAAAAACCTCCAAAAAATCCCCAATATTCGCCAATCGCCAAGGATTTCGGCAGAGGTATCATCCCATTCCAGCAGGACAACATGATGTGAAAACCCATTTTTCAATGGCCATTTCAGGATCCGATTGATTGGAGGTACCTACCATATATAAGGCCTATTTTTGAGGCCTAAATTTCAGGGAATATCCCCACAAAATATGGCCAAACATCTGGTACTAACGTACCTCCATTAATTCGGATCCTGAAGATCTCCCATTGATTTTTCCCTGCCCTGCGAAATCCACCAGTTTCATGGGATGAATTTTTGGCCCCAAAGGCCTGGCCCATGAAATTGGGAACCCTTTGGCCCTTGGGCCGAAGATGCGACTTTCCCAATGGAAAATCCACGACACTTGGGGGACTCGAAAAAGCGAATATATGCTGGTTGGTGGTTTCAAAGATGACTGTTATTTTCCATAATATATGAGATGTCATCCTTCCCATTGACTTTCATATTCTTCAAGATGGTTATTGCACCACCAACCAGTATATTTTGAATTTTCGGGGTTCCTGAAGCAAGTCCAAGCATACTGACAGTCACTGGCCATCATAGTTCCCATCAAACCGTGGTAAAAACTGAGGTCTTCTGCCGTAGATGCTGTAAAGAGCATCAACCCGGAGGCTGTCCAGAGAATCGGCGGGGCCCCGTGTCTTTTTTGGTCATGGGGTGAGTAAAAAACCCCATGGGACTGTGAAAATCTGTACCCCTGGAGTGCCTCAAGTGATGATCTGTGAGAAAATCTCAACTAATTAATTATCCTCATAGAAATCCATATGGAAATCCACAGAAATCCCGTTGATTTATCTTGATTTATCCTGGAGGAAATTGCGCAAGAAGCCTTTCGCTGGTCCTTGACGCTGGTTTCAAAGATTTTAGCCCCTGGGCTGCGTCCAACGGTTGGACTCTGGTTGTTGTTTTGGGCGTTGGGGAAGACCAACTGTAGCTGTAGCAATGAAGAAATTTAACGGGGGCTCAAATCTATTTGTTCATCACAGCTCAGCTGACCAGATCATGTGACTCTTCCAGACTTGGGCTCCATAAAGTCACAATCTCCAGATGATTCTCACACTGAGAGAGCCTCTAGCCTGGTTTCAAGGCCAGGCTATGTGACGAATTGTTGGGAGCCGGCTACGGGGTATCAGAGGTTTGACCATGAGGGAAGGAATCTTGATTTCCTCAAAATGATTTTCCCAAATCAAAAATCCTCAAGTATATCACTATATGGCAGTGTGTCAAAACCTTGTACCCCTGGTGAACATCAAAATAGCTGGAAAATGGATGTTCATCCCCTAAAAATGGTATTAATAGGTATTGATCCGAATCCATACCCATATCATACTATATCCTAGTCATATCCACGTTCTTTTTTTCATGGGGACAGTGAAAAAACCAATGTGTTTCATGGTGTTTTTCAGTGGTATCTCTTCATCCTTGAGGTGAGAACTATCCTGGAGGGATCCACCATCGTGATGAAGGCGAGCACATGAAGAATGGTCATTCCATAGCTATGGGAAAATGGCCATTTAGAGTTGATGTTCACCATGTTCACCATGTTCACCATGTTCACCATGTTCATCATCATCATCATCATCATCATCATCATCATCACATATAATTACAATAATTATATATATAATTATATATATAAGGATTATTATTATATATTATTATTATATAATGCTGGTTGGTGGTTTGGAACCATGGAATTTTATGACTTTTCATATATTGGGAATGTCATCATCCCAACTGACGAACTCATATTTTCCAGAGGGGTTCGTATACGACCAACCAGATAATGGTTAATATAAGCAGGAAACAATTCTACCCCGAGAATTTGGAGAAGCGGCAATGTCAATTACCAATGTCGATTACGGCAGAGTTGACATCGAGCTCAGAGACCAGAGTTGACCTAATGATTAATATATCCCAAGATACAAGATACAATTACCCAAGTTCATGTGAACTAATAGCAACAGATAAGGATATTGGTAACCCAAGTTTTTGTTCCCTTTCTGCGTGTTGCTACTGTTGCATGTTGCTACTGGTCATGGTCTTCAAGCGCCGAGGATCCATTTTTTGGACCTGACCAAGACATGAATTCGACCGCAGGATTAGCCTCTGGTAAACATACAAAAAGCTATTGAAAATGGCCATTTATAGTGGATCTACCCATGAAAAATGGTGATTTTCCATAGCTATGTTAGTTTACCAGAGGGTATCTGCCGAAAAATGTACCCGTTGTTTTGGTTCATCTGCCGAGTGGATAGGTTTATTCAATTGTTGATGATCCTGAATGAGTTTGGAAGATGTTCCAGTAATACGAGGTCCCAGCCACTCATCGGCATACTAGATACCCTTTGGTGATTTCACATAGCTATGGAATGCTATGGAAGCCATTGCCCATTTATAAAGGATCACCTATTTAAAATGGTGATTGTCCACTTCTATGTCAAATCATGTTCATTCATGGGGATATCTACCAACTTATGATAATTCTTGGACAACATGGTTTAAGTCCTTATCATGTTCATTAATGGGGATATCTACCAACTTATGATAATTCTTGGACAACATGG
>Ga0126342_10011317_pt1 | contig 15947 bp, 17 predicted proteins | sample Cyp1metagenome_FD_92528 | JGI IMG/M metagenome (GOLD analysis project Ga0126342, IMG submission 92528) | Coral microbial communities from Lord Howe Island, Old Settlement Bay, Australia - Cyphastrea 1 metagenome | ecosystem: Host-associated > Invertebrates > Cnidaria > Coral ... | reverse complement strand
TTTTCTGGTACATATGGGTTGGTACAATGGTACATATGGGGTGGTACAATGGTACATATGGGGTGGTACAATGGTACATATGGGGTGGTACAATGGTACATATGGGATGGTACAGTGGTACATTTGGGGTGGTACAATGGTACATATACAATGGTACAATGGTACACATCCAAAGGTACATGATGCATATAGACAGGACAACATGGTACATACATCCGATATCTAATGCACATATCAATAATGCTATATTGCTTTGTTGGTATATTAGCATTATTGTGGCTACTGTAGCTGATTGAGTGCTCAGTCTTGAGTCGCTAGTGGTGAGTGTTATCTTCCGTGTTGTGCGAACACGAGTGTGAGTTCTGGCAATGTCGGTCGCCAGTGGGAAAACAAAGGGGTCCCGGACTGAATGTCCTGATGTGCCGAGTGATTTGAACCTTGGGGCGCTCTATACAAGGGGCATCGTTGTCGGTTTTGCGGAGTATGATCCTTTGGCCTATGCGCATGGGACACTCGTGATACTGCCCTATCAGCATGGTGGCCAGTTTGGCCATGGCAAAGGGGTAGCAAACTCAAACCATCAGGGGAAGTCTGTAAGGTATGCGCTGTGGTGTCATGTTTATGCTTATGTAAATGTTGTTTTTTTTAATTGTATGGGGTTTGTATTTTATATTTCTATATTATATCGGAACATTGAACAACTATCTAATCACAAACAAACAAAAAACAGAAAAGGTATGGGACCGGAGAGGCTTTGAAGCAAAGTTCAAGACAGAGGAGAAGTTCAACCGAGCATGCGAAGTTGACCCCACCGTTGGTCACAAGTTTCAGGAGATGTTGTTTATGAAAACGGTTTGGTTTCATTACTAGAGTTGTCATCCACTATAGTACTATAGAATAGAATATTATCCAAGCAATGTCAAAGACAAATATGCAAAATTACAACTTACAATTTGGCTTCACTTACCACTAACCTGTGTAGGACATTCGCTCTGGGATTATCAAAATGAAGATTCAGAACCCCAAGATGAAGTTCAGAGTCGAAATGAACATTGGCTGTTTGGAGACCATCACAACCAATGAGAAGAGTACACAAGGACTTAAGGCCAACAAATCATTTTTCGTCGAGCTTGAAGCCTACCGTGCAGAATATGGGGAACCTGAACCGCATCAAGTCACCACCGACTACCTTCCTTGTGGTACCAAAGTGTATGGAGTGAACGTGAGTCTTGGCAAATCAGGATGGTGGAAGAGGATTGACAAACGTACGAATCAAGTGAAACGGGAAGCACAGTTGGTAGAGGAATCAGCAGTTGACCCCACCGGAGAAGCACTTGACAATATCCAGTCGGCTGCCAAACGAGCCGTTCTACGTGACATTCGCCCAATCAGGCATGAAGATGCACCAATGGCTGGTGTGTCATCTTCATCATCCGGCGCAACCTGTTTGAAGTTTAATTTATCCTGAATGAATAGCAAGTAGTTAAGCTGCACACTGGGATTGATTTGTATTTCCACTTGGAGAGATGAACTCTAATTATAATGAATAACATTGTTATTATTGATAATTACTATATATATATATGCGTGTGTAATGCTATATAATATAAACAGTGAAGTTATATATTATTTCTCTTCTCCTCTATCGCTACTGAAAAACTAAGGTACAGAGGCCAAAGGTAAAAGATGATGCAAAGTCAATTGCCAACAGTGGCACAGACAAGGACGGGAAGAAATCTGATGATTCTGGTTCTGAGAGTGAAGAAAACACAGGGGGGATCAGAATGATGAAATTCTTGAATCGCTATAGTGCTCCTTCAAATTCACCTCAGAAGGCAGCACCAAAAGGTAAGGCAAGGCCAAAAGCAGCAGCATCAGCAACTGTGAAGCAGCAGAATAGATCCACAGGGTCCGTAGCTACCAAGTCCAAGAATGCAGCAGAACAGTCCAAGAATGAGAAGGAATCCAAGCCACAGAAGACTGTTGTTGGAAATGCTGGCTACTAGCCTTTGCTTTAGTTACTTTAATTATTGTTTTCGTATTATAAGTTTCTGGAGTTATGCATACAATGTTGAAGATTTCAAAAAAAACTATAGCGAAACAAAATATATCCCACATCAAGCTAGCTATTGAGTTATGTCTATATTTCCAAGGAAAACGCGAAGCCAATGTGACTGAGCTGGACTTGGACTTCGATGATGACGCTGGCACCACATTGTCGAAATCAGATCTCGCTATCTTGGAGTCCTACAACAACAAGCTCAAGCCGCTTCGTGATGTCAGTGCGCCGATGGCTGACAAGGAATTTCGTTCCAAACTTGGAGAACATCAGTCTGAACTCACTGCCTTCAAAGCAGATCTCAAATTGAAGATGACGTCTCTCAACAGACGTGTTTGCAACAGTGAAGAGATTCCACCGATCAATGAAGAGCTAGGGAAGATCGAAGAGCTGGTGAAGAACATGCAAGTAGTTATCAAGTGTCACTGGGACTTGAAACATATGGCGTTCAGAGTTTTGAGAGCTGGTTCATTGTGGACGTTGTAACTGTTTCATTCACCATCATCCACCATTCAAACATTGAACCAATAGAGAAACTATATGAAGAAACCTATAGTCTCACAAGTCAAGTTTCAAAGAAATAGAATTCAATACAAGCACAAATTGGAATGAACACAAAGGTTATTAATTTGTAAATCGATGTATGTACAATGTACAAATATATTTTGTGTATATAAGAAATACAAAATATATAAAATATAATATAATACTAATACTATTTTAATTTAAATATATATATAATTAATTAATCTACATTTGTACAATATCCTGATGCTATGTGATTTTTGATGAAAGCCAATATATCTATACTATACTATAAATATTAGTTTCAACATAGACTAATCCTTAACACAATACATACTTCTATGCTATGAATATTTCTTTTAAAACAATAAATAATATATATATATATATTCAATAATTTATATATATGATCCAACAAATTTGCTTCAATGAATGTTTATATCATACATGTGCATACATATGTATAATGTATATATAAGTTTCCAAATTAATCGTCACAAACTATATTAATTTATACAATTCACTTCAAGATTAGAAACATATTACATTAATGATTATCAAATGACTATATGATATAATTCACTGTGGTTTTGGCCATAATGTATCACTTGGTTCCAGCCATACAGTGTTATGCCTAAGGTCTACTTGGTCAAACTACCGTTGACAGCAAGACTACACTGCTCATGTTTTTGGACGATGCTGCGGTGAAGTACAACATGACCTTCAGTGCCAGCATCATCAGGAGGGCATTGAAAATGATGCTTTTTGAAGACATCAAGCTATTGGAGTTTGACCGCGTTATGGGCGCAACACGTGAGACCATCAAGGAGCGGTTCGAAAATGATCAGGAGAATCCCAAGGAGACTGCTGACGACTTCTTTGCCACTACCATTGCGCAGTCTTTGCAGAAGCTGGTGAAGTGGGTCATTGCTCAGAAGAAGGAGAGAAAACAATTGGATATAGTGGTGGTTAGTTTTAAAATGCAAATTGGAAAAAGCTTCAGGGACAATAGTTCGAGTTTGTATGCTATTTGGTTTTCATTCTCAACTTATCAACATTTACTTTTTAAAATGCAGCCTGTGAAGCTTCAGGAGCAACAGCCTGCCATTGACAAGCTTACCAAGTTTCTTGATGCTATCTATGGCAGCCCAGTCAGCAACCTTGCCGACGAAGCTGGTATCATTTTGCATCTCATTCGCAAAGATTCAGCTCCCCTTGCCAAACTGAAGTTTGCAGTGGAACATATGAGCAATGTCTCAAAGTTGCTTGGCAAGTTATGAGGTATCATTATTGTTGCTTGTATATAGTTTGTTTTCAAATGATATTGATATGGTTTATTAGTTTGTTGTGATATGTTAAAATTCTTTCATTATTATAAGAGTATATTTGGCCTGAGCCTTGAAATCAGGTCTTCCAAGACGGGATCCTCATCACAGCTGTGCGCAGTGGTCATGGCCACAACGTTTGGCCCAAGGATTGTGGCTGAAGCGAAGGTGGTTTTAGAGTCAAGGGGATCAGAGGAGCAGCTACATGAATCAGTGGCAGAAGCATTTGATCCTCTCAAGGATCTCATCAGCAAAGGGCAGCTCAAACGTGATGATGATTTGAGCAAATGGTATCATGACTTCATTTAACTTTTAGTTTTGAATTATGTCTTTGCCTGTCAATTGTTTATTATTAGTTTCTAACAAAGGTTTTGGCGTGTTTGTTTTTTTTTAATTTAGTTTTTTTACTTTAGATCATATGTTATTAAAGTTAACTTTTAGTTTAATTAATGTTTTAGGCTCTAAATATAATGTTTTATTAGTCATGGCTATATGAGCTGACAATAGGTCAGTAGTCTGCACGAGTAGTCTGTGCTTAAGATTTTTTATACATTGTTGTCACATCAGTTTGCGTTTTGCAGGTGCCAATGCATTCTCAATGGTGCTGATACTTTGCAGAAGCTACGATCTTCACGGCAACAGGTGAAAGTTCTTGGGAAGGAGGCTGTTGATGGCTTTGCAACCCTTGTGCGCAAATCTATGGCCATTGTGGTGTGGTACATCTGCCAATCAGAGGCACGTATTTTATGAAACTTATTGTTGATGTTGGTTTAACAATATGAATAACTGTGTTTTTTTAATGCTAATCATATATTATTCAACTTTGAGAAATTTCATTTTTGATATTGATTGAAATTGTTTGCAAAATGTTACACCTTTATATTTCCTGTACTGATATCACATTATTTTGCTGGAAGGTTACTCCATGGCTGGACAACTCTATTGAATCCATGAAGACCCAGCGATGCTTCAAGGAACCTGACGCTCTCAATGAGGATGTAGCAAAGTTGACACGACTTGATCAGTGCAAGCCATTTCAAGATCTACTTGGTGAAGCATGTGCAGTTTCGAAGGAGACTATCGGCATGAAGAGTGGTGTGATTGTGGCAAACGGGGAGAAGCTACATAACCTGCTCACTGGCTTTGCCAAATCGATCTGCGACTTTGAGGACTGAACTTCATAAACATGTGTTTCTTCCTTTTTTCAAGTATATATGTCTTCAGACTTCTGTTTTGTTTTCTCTTCAGGATAGATTAAGAAAACTAACTAACTAATTTAGTAACTAAATAACTAACTAACTAACTAACTAACTAACTCGCCAACTCACCATCTAACTAGCTAACTAACCAGCATTCCAACCAACTAACTAACTGACTACCCAACTAACTAACTATATCTTGGAACATGATACAATATATATTAATATATATATATATATTAATATATATATATATTAATATATATATATATATTTAGATTAATATATATATATATATTTAGATTAATATATATATATTATACATACAACAATATAATATTTTATTTCTATTAGGGTTTAATTATATTTAATGGTTACATTCTCTCTATTACACTTTAAACCTTACACTATATGATCTAACTTGCAAATGTGTGGCTATGGTTTAGAATAGAATGTCTTGAAATTATTGACATCGTTTGTCTAGAATTTACATGCAGGACTTTCTGGAAATCTTGATCCCCTCGGTCACCAAAGATGAGATTGGAGCCTTTTCCGCTTGTATCAAGGGATTAATGGCTGAGCTGAGAACTTTGCGTGACTGTGTGACTGAGAAGGACGGTGATGTTGCGAAGGTATTCTTGCTGGAGTCTTTGGGCAGGTTGCAAGAACCGCTCAAGGAGCGCAAGCTCGATTTTCTGGAGATTGCCAAGTACACGGAACGGTTGTCCCTTCTTGCAGCAGCACTGCCACCTGATGGAGAACGACGCAATGTTCAGCTGAAATCTTGTGGATTTCTAGATACACTTTTTGGACTTGTGGAAGTCACACAAAGTCATCAACTCGCAGAAGATGTGGTTCAGGGAGACTTAGTCAAGAAGTTGAAGGCATGCATTGACGACTTCAACAAGTACACGGACATTGACATGTTGGCTGTGGGAGTTCTCAAAACTCTTCAGAACAAGACCATGGAGCTGCCCTTGACTGCGGAGCACTTTGGTCAGATGTGCGCGAAGCTTAGTGAGGATGCTTCCAAATCATTGCATACATGGACAAGCCAGAAGGCCGGTTACAAACTAAACTCTGTAACTAAGCTAAACTGACCGTGGAGTCAATGACTAGTCATATAGCAACTAAATGTTCTAACTATATAATTGTTTTAAGTTATAGTTTTGACTTTATCTAATCAAAACCAGTTCGTTATATTTTAGATTAGGTTTAGTTTAGATTTATATTTGTTTGATAATTTGATATACTATTTCTATGTTATAATCTTAGAACTAGAACATGTAATTTAATGCACTGACAAGTTCCCTGGGAGGCAGTTGAATTGGATGCTGCTGTTGAATGTGTAACAGATCTGAAGTTACCAGATACCTCCTCCTTGAGCTATGCACCTAGTGATGACAAGAGCCTACCAAAGCTTGATCGAGATTTTCCACAACTCACAGCTTTCAGTGATCGCGTTCCGGAACTCTCGGGATATGCCAACAAGTTGCGCGCGGTGATGAATGAAATCAAGATTGCGAACTGTGAATCTGACACAACCAAGTATGACCAGGCCTGAACTGTTTAAAGATATCATATGATTTCCGATTTCCCATTTTTCACACTCCCAACTCGCAACATGGTCTAGGTTCTAAATTACTAAGTCTTGTTTGGTTGCATTTACTTAGACATTGTATTTCACAACTAACTCTAAGATCCATTTGTTGTAGTTTGATTACCCTTCCAGTCTTCCATTCTAGTTTCTTCGAGTTACAAACTTAATGAACTAACCTAAACAAACTATGTTTTAATTTCTCAATGCATGTCCTTGAGAAGGCTGTGGCCGTCATGAACAACCTCCTATCAGTGATTGCGACTATGGTATTGGTTCGAATCTTGAGTGCGAAGCGATTTACCAAGGCAGTTGAATCCAATTCACCAATCCCATCGAAGTTGACTTCTGAGTTAGCAGAGACATTGAGCACTTGTAAAGAGCACACGCTAATCATTCCTGGTGCATTGCAGGCACAGGCAGCACAGTACAGTGTTCAAACAAAGAACACAGACAAGTCAGACGACTGAGCATTCATTCCAACATTTTCTATGTTTGTTATTGAAGCAAGGATGGAACTCATAGATTCATAAATTAAATCAAATCAACTTATGTTTGTTATGGTGTTGTTGAGTTTCCAATCTAAATTTGTGTTTCGGACTCAGTGATCTAATGAGCAGTGGAGTGACAAGTTCGACGACAACAACTGTCGATGGCCATCTCATTGCTTTAGTTCGTTCCAATTGCAAATTCAACATGTGGCTTGGCTGCTTAATGTAGCCGATCTAATGCCAACACTAGTGGCTCAGTTTCGGGGGTCTCAGTTCATGACAATAGTCTTTGTTTCTGTTTATGTTTCTGTTGTGTTTATGTTTATATCATATGCCTAAACCTATGTCCTTAGTCCTAATTATTCATAGTTTTTGATGATTGTGAACTTCTGATTTCTGAGTCATATGGCAGCGTCGAAACTTGCTTTCATTATTTTATGACTCCCTTGCTTGAAGGCAGGAGGGATGTCATTCTGTTGCTGGTTCGCTATGTTTATCTTAGGGACTTGACACACCGTGCAGTGCGGGATTGCGCGAGTCGTCAGATAGACTTAGTTCTGGTTGAATCGACGGCTGCAAAAACTTCCAGACTGAACAGTTCGTTTGATCAGCGACTAATGTAGTAGAATGAGTTGAGTAGAATAGAATCAGAAATGCAAACTATAGTAACTAAAGATGACTCGGCCAATGTTGATTGAACTTGAATGTTTCAGTCTTTGAGTTTTGATCTCTGTCAGTTCCCTCTCTGTGTTTGCAAGGAAGTAAGAATCTAGAATCTAGAAGACATTTTGGATCAATTTGATAGTTTGCAGATTCGATAGTTTGACGCTATGGCACCCCAAAAAAAGAAAGATGAAACCATAGCCGAGCCAGAACAGAAGGCAAAGGCTACGGCAAAGTCAGCAGAATCGACAGGCAACAAAAGGAGGAAGAAATTAGCAGATGATGCCATAGAACAACTACCTCCAGAGCAGGTTGCTCAGTATCAACAACAGTGGACGTCATTGGGTTTCTCCAAACCAAAGGATACCAAGAACGCAGACACTGTTTCCAAAGGACACACAGCTGAGACAACTACTGAGACTGAAACTTTGCCTTGGTTTAAGTTTATGTTTAGATTTTAGATTTAGATTTTGGATTTCAGATTCTAGATAAATGTATATGTAGCAGTAGTAGTAATGTAATGTGTAATGGTATATACATACATATACACTCTACATTAAGTACATATGATACGAGGTTTCTTTCTCACTTCTGACTTACTTCATCGTTTGTTATCACAACAAAATCTCAGGAGACGAAGACCAAGCCAGCACAACCTGCAGAAGATTCACGAGCTACGTTGGGTGAACCTGCCGCAAGTAGTGTGACCAATCCCCTTGATGTTGCAGCTGATCCGACTGTGGACAACCAATCGACGTCACAGAGCCCAATCGAGCATATGAAAAAGGACAACAACCCCACACCGTGTGATGTTGATCAAAAACAAGACCATGGAGAAGAACCAGTCAAAGTGAAAGATAGTCTTCGTGATGATCTTTCAGAGATGGTTGCAGGTGCTTTATCGGCAGGGGAGTCTTCAACAGCTGATTCATTTACATTGCGGCCGTTTCTTGACGCCCAAAAACATGAGAGGTTTCCGGTGTTTGCTGCCTTCTAGGAAGACACCCATGGTCGTGATCCATTTCTGAGTCCAGCTACATGTCACCAAGATCTTGTTGACTTCCAAAGTTGGTTGATCAAGGACAAGCAAGAGCAAGTGACCTATGCTTCGATTCTTCAAGAAGCACTGGCCAGTGAAGTCTGGAAAGACTATGTTGCCTTCTGGACCAGTGGTGACAACAAGGATGCCATGGAGGCAACGTACTACGAGAATTTCACAATCGATTCACCAGATGTTGATTCAGAGATGGAAGTTTCTCAATGGATTAGATTTGTGCAGAAGTTTGCCAAACATGACAAACTGGCAAGCGGTGGACCAACTCTTGGATTCATCAACAACATCAAAGATGCCATGCCATGCCATCTTCATGACCTTCCCGACGCTTTGGACAAGTATCGCTTTGAGTTTCCAGATCGTGACATGTGCTTCACTTTGTTGAAAGAGGTTTCCGCTGATGCAAAGCTCTTCGAGACATGGATCAAAGACCAGGACTATGGTTATCACTTATCACTCACCTGGTTAGCAGTTAATTATCAGTTACTAAGCAAATTCAACTTGACGTAGACAGATATTCCGGTTCTTTAGACATTAGCTTTAGGCTTTGGATTTTTTAGACTTTAGATTCTATTTATATAATTACTTAGATGATTTGACCTTTTGATATTTAGAATCCAAACCATTGGACAACTAGCCGAATGATATAATATAATATATTAAAAAATGAGTTACAATTATACTTACAACATTTTCACTGGTAGGACAACTATGACTCTGACCTGTAGGAATCATTGACGCCGACCGAGAACAATAATAATTCGGTGAACACAATGGAAGTGGAGATGGATACTGATGCGATGTTTGGGAACACAGACCAAGTTGAAGGCAAAGACGATGCTGATGAACCTTGTTATCCATATGGTGATCTGTATCGATGTCCACCATCATACAAAACACATCCTGACATCAACGACATCTTGCAGTCAGCAACAGATGTATCTTGACTGAGATTAATGTATATAGTATATATGGTAACACCACATTCAACAAGCTTCACTTATGTCTTTGTGATTTCGAACACCAAGGTGCTTTTGAAACGAGCAGCACACAGGATTCCAGGTCTGCGTGACCGCATTCGTGCACTACCGAGACAAATCAACATGGCAGATTTGTTTACAGGGACAGGCTGCTTCAACAAGGTGTTCGCGACGCTATTTGATGCGATTCAAAATACATATCCCGAGGAATGTGAAGACTTGGAGGTTATTTGGTTTGATCTTAGTATTACATTTTCATTAGGACATATCTATTCAACTAGTGACCAACTTGATATCAATAGATACTCCTGGGAAACTTAAGCAAAGAAGAAGAATCATATCTTATGTGTCAATATGTTAATATTTACTTTACATGTTTGATATGCATGAATCAAACCTGAGGTCGTGCACAACTTCATGTGTGAGAATGTTGGGTTCAAGCAGAAGTTCCTCCTACCGGCATACCAGGACAACTCGCGTTTGTTTTCCGAAGCTACACAACTCTTCACTGGAGAACGGAAATGTATCCGTCACAATGACACCTGTGAGACTTGATTAGATTCTGATGGGGTATGGGACTGGATATGATTCTTAAACATATTGTAGATTGTAGATATGCGTTGTGTGACATTTCTCATTAGTTTTTTTGTAGATTTTTGATAAACCAAGTTGAAACTTGAAACATATATATATAATATTATATATATATTATATCTATATATTTATATATATCTTGGTGATTCAACAAGTATGATAATGTGTTTTTGATGTATGAGCTTCAAGCGATCATTTAATGTGTTGTTTTGTGTTGCAGATCTCAACTGAGGAGCTTCCGTCAGAATTGTTTGCTTTGGGTGCCGGATTCTCATGCAAGAGCTACAGCAAACTTCACAAAGATTTTCAGAAGTTTCAACACGCGATGGCAAACGAGGACGAAGATACTTGTAAAAGATACGATATGTTTTAGTATGTTATTTTTCTAATGTGGGTGTATGTATTATATTATATATATATGCTGATTGCATCATATTGCAGGTAAGTCGCCTCACACTCTGATATGGTTTTACAATGTTAACATATTTAGGTTCAAATTTTGAACGCTGATAAGGAAGCAAGCTCAGTGGTCACATTCAAGTGCACGAAAGAGACAATAGAGTCAGTGGATTGTCGAACCTTTCTCCTTGAAAATGTTGACATGGAAGAATCAAAGCAGTCATCGTCAGATGACAACAATCTCGATCTGATTGTGCGACAGCTTGAAGAACTTGCAGGTGGTTTCTGGCTTCGTGTGTACAAAGTACTAACTCGTGACTTTGGACTTCCCCAGAGGCGCATCAGGTTGTTCTTCCTCGGTGTCTCGAAACGTCATTATCCCGACTTCAACATGGACGTAGTGACCAAACACCTAGAGGCCTTCAAATTGCAATGTCAGAGCCCGGATTCTTTTTTTGAAATGTTATGTACTTTATTTTTTCTTTTCAGAGTTGATAGTTTTTTTCGGTTTCCCTGAATCGCAAGAATCTCAAATTTCAACATATATGATCATATATGTGTGTGTGCAATCAACATAAGTAATAAGTAACAACAGTTCAAGAGATCAGACTCAATCGCTGAGGGTGACTATTTGCTTCATGCCACTGATGATGCAGTTCTTGCTGAATTGGAACGCAGACAAACACGAAAGGCACAGGCTGATCGAACCGAAGGTCGCAAGAAGAAAGAGAAGGACAACCAGAAAGACAAAGACAAGGATAACCAGGTTCAATTGGACACTGAGAATGATGAAAACATGGGCAATGTAGAGTTCGAGAAATCATCAAAGTGGAAAGAACAGCATATGACCCTAGCAGAATCCCGTTGCTAAGCAGCATATATCTAGATTCTAGATCCATGATATAGTTGCTAATTTTAGATTTTTTAATTCTAAGTTGTTGTTTTCATTTCATTATAGTAAGTTTACAAATCAAACTATCCAAATCAATCAATCTCATGTTCATACAAAACCATCTCCTACCCACATCCCTATAGCAACATATCTTATATAGTTCCTATAGAAATAATGATCAATTAGATTGGAATATATGACAATATGATCTCACTATATATAGTAATACTAGCATATACTATTATATTTATGATTAGCTGATAAATATGTAATATTAAATATAATACAATTAATAAATAATATATCTTTAATACAATACATATATATATTATATGTATATGAAACAATACTATATACTTAATGTTATATTTTTCAGATACTTTTTATTTGTTGATTTATTATATTCCAGCGCGTGGTCACTGAGGTTCGATTCGCTGGCCCCTTGAAGTTACAGACGACTTGGGTCGAAACGAATGGTTTCAGACACTGCCAGACCGTGAGAAGGAGGCTCTTTCATTCTAAATGGGTTTCATTCTAGAGTCGAAAGATTTGTTACCACTTCAAACTGAACATAGGAGATATAAATCATAATTCAATTAATTGAACTAATTATGGTAACATGTAAAAGCTAATCAACAAATGATTCCTATCCCTACAGCTTGACGAGGTGGTATTATTCCTGATCAAGGAGAGGAACTCTCAACAAGCAGCTGGTGGCACGAATCCAATTGTTCGCTTTGGTGATCTCTATCATAGCGCATCACGCACTCCGACGTCACCAGAAACAGTTGCTAGACATGAGATGAATATGTCATTAACATATTAGACTATAGATTATATATGTGAGTTATGTGATGTTTGCAATCGTGCATTTAATTTTCGCACACTAAGGAAATTCCGACAGCGTTGCCATCCACCAAACTTTGGGACATTGAGCATGGCCGACTCGTCTTAGGACCAAACTAAACGATGAAACTGATGAGACATCAATGTGTGATATTTCAATATTTCCATCAAATCTTACAACTCTACCCTAAATAAGTAAGACATCAATGTATAATGGAACAAAATACAGTCAAATTGATAAGTTAGATTGTTAAATCATTATTTGATGTTTAAAAAAACAAAAACAACATTCAACATAGTCATCGGCAATGTATAGTAACTATTATACCCAATATAATGTTACTTCTCTAGACTCTATGCTATAACATAAGACTATACGATAATGTCTAAATAAACACTTTATTGTGTTTTTCTTCTAGACTCTAGACTAAACTACACTATATAGCGACGGTTAAACGGTAGCTAAAACTACAACATATTGATTATATACAGTTATATACATCTTATGCTGTTTATCATGTGTGTAATTATTTTGTGTTGTATCATATTAATAAAATATGTTTTTAATTTTAAATTCAAAATTATATTCTAATTCTATATACTCTTATAATAAAATAATGCTTTAATTTGATATGTTACTATACATTCTTAATATTGTAGTTATGATAACTTAGATTTGAATCTTATATGCAAATATGAATATGATTTATTTAAATAAATATATAGTACAATGATACTATACTCTATACTATATACTCAATTCTGTATTCTATAATCTATAATCTATATATATATATACTCTATATAACTCTCTGTACTTTCTATATATGCTATCTATATTATATACTCTACAAACTTTATATTCTATACTCTATACTCTATATTATATTGAGCGAAACTTAATACAATATGTCTTTGTTTTTTTCCATAAGCATATTTACTGCTACTACATCATAATAAATATTAGTGTTGCATTTTTGTTCTATTATTACATGATAGCATGCTAGTAGACTATACTTGGCTGCGTATTGTTTTGCATTTTTAAGTTAAATATGTTTCTAATTTGATTCTAACAATATATTCGTGAGATTATGTGGTTGATACCGATGGCTACTAGTACCTATTACTATTACTATGACTATGTGGCTATACTATGCTACATCATCAATGAACTGCAAAATATATCGCAGGACGGGAGCTATTACACCTTCAAGGACTTCAGTTTGAGGATGCGGTGCTGAATCAATTCACAGAACCACAACTTTGCGATTTAGCTGGGAACTCGTACTCTGAAAGCACTTTGAGATTGGGGATTTAGGACATATATTCCAAACGTAATTGGAATTTGAATTGAATATGATAATTGAATTGATAGTATAGTTCTTTCGAATTTCAAAGTTGGTTTGATTCAATGTTCAACAATCATCACTTTCCCAAGACTCAAGGTGTTTGTTTGTAGCTATGATAAATGAATGATACAATGAATGATACAATGAATGATACAATGAATGATACAGTGAATGATACAATGAATGATACAATGAATGATACAATGAATGATGCAATGGTTTTGATTCATTGAATTCTGATTTTACATGTGTTCCTTCTTGGTTTCGCCTTGGTTTCGTAGCTCTGTGTGTGTGTCATTGCCCTAGGTTCAGCAGCACCATCGTGCTCGCCATCCTATTGGCTTGCTTTATCGAATTACCTCATATTACAGATTCCGAAGTGGAAGAGGAGTCAGCAAACGCAACTGCGCTGCAGACGTTCTTCTGCTGCATCATCTTAATCAATTTCCCTAAACCATCCAAACATAACATGAAGATATGATATGTGTCGTGTTTTTATTGAGCTATGTTGTACGGTACTAACTTACTTCATTTAATTTTTATCAGAATCTAAAACATTACTACTACACTTACTTCACGTTCTTGTTGCAGGCTGTAAGATATGATAGAATCATACTACTATGAACTATGAGCTATGAATGTGACATGATTGTAATATTATTGAAATATATTGTAATTGTATATCAATATCAATATTATGATTCTGATATGACAGGCTATTGGTTTAATAATTCAATTTATTGTTTTCATAGTTTTTAGCTTCCCCATACTTTACTTATCCCCTGTAACTTAAGTATGTGACGCTCATCTCAGGTTCAAGAATCTCCGTCGCACTGAGTGACCTGTACTATACGACCGATCTACATCTATTCCACAAGTCTCATCGGTTTCATCTTAGACACTCCCGAGGTCCCAGCTCAGTGTGGTTTCAGTTTCAATGTGAATGTTAGTTCATTTCATTATTGGCCTTAAAACAATAACCCCGAAACAACCACACAACATATACTATTACTATTACTGTTCAGTTTACATTTCTATGTAACTTGTATCATCAAGAAATCAAGATTTCATTTTGAAATTGGACCTGCGAAATGTGTCGCAACGTTCGGGAGGTGAACGTGCAAGAGGAACCATACAGGTTCAGAGCTGGCTGTAGGAAAAATTTCCCTGACTTTAACATAAATCAAATCATAACTTATATATACTGATATTGTTGAGTTTCAGGCGAAACAATAGCTTTTTGCTTTCGTCTTCGTCCCGTTTAGGAAATTTAATAACACAAACACTCAACACTTGTCTTTCCGGATCATGGAAATCGAACTTTTCCAAACCGGCTTTCGTACAGAATGATCAGAAACACTTGATCAATTCGAGCAGAGAGCAAACCCTGAGCAGGAGATAGAGAAAAAAAAATATTCATCCGGGTGAAGCACCAACCCAATGCTTAGTCACAGTCATGTGAATAGTGAATAATGGGGACTAAGCCTTCACAATGAAGCACCAACCCAATGCTTAGTCACAGTCATAGATTAATATTTTGTCATTTGCATATCTTACTTTTCCGATTTATCACATAAATATAGTAGCAATCGTACTACATTGTACTATACCATTTTGTGTCATACGTACCAGAATCTAGTACCATTCGTACCATAAACTAGTACCAATCGCACCATCGTACCGTACCACCCGTACCACCATACCGTACACCCTAGCGTACTAGCATACTGTACCCCACGTACCATCTTCTGAAGGTGCTTCCAGAGCACCACTCTTGAGTTTAGATAATTTGAGATGGACATCTCAATTCCAAGATTGGAGCACAAAGACAGCTGTTGATTCCACATATTTTGCATTTTGATTCAAATTTTGATGTATTTTGTGGATTTTCGGCCAGGTGGCATTCGTGATCTTTGCTGAGTTCGCTAGCTGTCTTGCCATGGCGATCTTCACGGACAGCCTGGCGTCGCGGAG
>Ga0126342_10011316_pt1 | contig 15947 bp, 14 predicted proteins | sample Cyp1metagenome_FD_92528 | JGI IMG/M metagenome (GOLD analysis project Ga0126342, IMG submission 92528) | Coral microbial communities from Lord Howe Island, Old Settlement Bay, Australia - Cyphastrea 1 metagenome | ecosystem: Host-associated > Invertebrates > Cnidaria > Coral ... | reverse complement strand
TCGACGACCTACGTAGCACACATACTCCCTCAAAGTACCTACGTGCTACCTATAGTTATATATACACGTGCTATGTATCTACTTCAAATATATATATATATACATATATACATATTACATATATATATATATATATATATTATACATGCATACATATACATATATATATATATATTATACATATATATATATATGTTTGGTCAACTTGTGTCTGCAGAAGGCAACGCCCAGACGCTTTCTTTTTTGTCTGGGGCTCACCTGCACGTGTTGTTGGCTCCAGTGGCCTCGCTGATTATTGTACAAAGACTGGAAGGTTGCCCTCTGCTTACTGTCGGTTTGTCACACAGCGAGGTTAGCTGAGAGTGCTAAGGGATGTATTCTGAAGGTCTAGATGTAAATCTATTGCACTGCAACAGTCCCAAACTTCCCAACTATCCCAGGGCACAACAGTTCCAATCAAACAACGCGGAGGCGTGTTGGGGTGCGGACGGCAGGTGGTGCACGTAATCTATGCCCTACAATGGCACCTAAAAATCCAAAAAATGCATGCCAGAACCATTGAGTGAAAAGATGCGATTGCTGCAATTCGTATCCTGCTGTCTGGAGCTGGACAGATGGTCCTGCTGCTGGTGGAGCGATCAGTGTGGTTTCGAGGTTAACTGCTACTTCGTCCAGGATGGCATCAAGTATGATGGCAACTAACCCCACTGATCTGCGCAGTGCCAAGCGTATACCTAGGGCCAGGCCTTTGGCCAGGACCAAATAAAACAGTGGCCTGGACAAAAGGATCAGCAGCAAAGCTATTAACCCGATTGACAACACTATGCGAGCTCGCATGAAAGTGAACAGCCATGTACGCCAGCTCTTCAGTCTCAGCAACCAACGTTGATACTTAGTGGGCTCGGGGACGGTTGAAACCCCCGGACCCAAAGCTCGCTCTGAGACTCTGCGTTTGGCAAACTGGTTGAACCTTGCGTCACTTCGGTAAGACTTTGCTGCTTTCTTCAAGTCTTCCCAACCCACGTCAAAGAACTGGGCCCCTTTCAAAGGACCGCCGGAAACCACGGCTTTTCTAAACTGCTTGGCTAAGTCGTCCCCAGCTGCGGACTGCTGCGGCTGCATCTCGCTCATGGCTAATGCTGCAAATGGGTGAGGCAACTAAGTTCTCAGATGGCACTCGAGCTCTAAAGAAGGCGGGCAGCGACAAGAGGAAACTGCTCTTCTTCAAGAAGCTTTTCAATTTTAGAGCCACAGAAGATGGCAAGCTCAAGGAAATTTGCTAGGCTCGTGCTACTTGTATGTAGTGCTCTAGTGACCTAAGGTGAGCCCACCGTCCTAAAAATCGTATGCGATTAATCTCCAATCCTTCATCGACAAGCCCCCGCACGGAGAGAGGCGGGAGAAAGCTGCAGCTGACTAATCTGAAGAGTGCCACAAATCTGCTTGAACATATGGCGAAACCTGTTGGATGTACTTTGCCAAAAGGGGCGATCATCTAAATGAGTTGCCTTCAACCATGACAACCAGTTGATGGCGTCAGGGTGTCGCACTTCGATGAACTGCTGAACTCCCATCTGCCTCGCATTTTTTGGTCTTGCAATCTTGACTACAGCGAAGCAGCTTCCCATTGTCAGGGAGTTAGGCAGGCTAACGTCTCTGCCTGCAATGTTCAGGAGTTCACCAGGTCTAAGTAGCCCGAAGAAGCCAACAAAGAGAAGTGCAGAGAATGTGAACCATAACACACGCTCTCGGTCAGAAGCGCAACTATCAGCTCGGATTCTTGAACTGCAAACCATGGCTGCCAGTAGAGCCAGCGGCATAGGGGCTCTGAAGCTAGCTGGTTGACTTTCCTCCCACGACTTCAAAGCTTCCCATGTGCTTTGCAGTGACCGTCGCAGCCGGGGTCTCATAATTTGTATCATGAGCACAGCATGTTTGGCCTGTCTGAGGCTTGATCTGTGACCTGTGGCATGCTGTGACCGGACAAACTGTTCGAGAATCTCATCCACATCTTTGGATCTTCCTTTGTGTAAAACCTCCACATTCACTCCAGCAGTATGCAAGAACTCATTCAGTGTGGTGACACCTTCTAGCAATCTCCGCTGGTATGCCTTGCTGTACTTGTTCCAGCGCAACTTCCAGCCAGCATGTTTAGCCAGCTCCGCACTGAAGCGACCATGCATTGCACATGCAAACGAAACTAATTATAGTCCTTGAAAAAACTGTGTTGAAAAAACTGCCCTCTTGCTAACCCGACTCTTCATGCAAACGACTGTTCAAAGGCTTTAGCATATGCTAGGCAAAGTGCCCGTGGATAGCTGCCAGCCAATGTTGATCTGCGATGCCACTTTCCACCTACTTTGACCCCTCCCAAAACTGCGACGTGTCCATGGCCGTGTGAACATTTCCGTGACATGTGGTCTAGGTTCGGCATATTCCCCAAAAATTTTGTTGGCTTCTTTGCCAGTCCAGGATTGCCCGACTGGTCAGGGATCTTTAACCCAAACATGCACTGGTCCAGGGTGACTGCTGTGCAATGCCAGCGAGCGGATAGGGCTAGCATGAAGGGTATCTTCCAAGCAAAAGAGGAAAGGGGATTTTCCATGGTAAAGAAAGAACCGTGCTTTGAAAGGAGATCACAAAGATGAACGGTACGCCTGAGTATCTCGTTTCCGATTCTCTCTCTCTGAAGGGAGTTGTTACCTAGGGGGTTATCTGAAGATCTGGTGCCCTTATTCATATTCTGCATTATACTAAAGGAACCACATGGGAAACCAAAATGCCAGAGTTGATGTGGCTTAGAAGCTGCTTCGCATAGCTCAGCAAAAACTTTGTCATCAAGGATATTCTGAGTAGGGTCTACCTTACCATTTTTCATGAGTTCAACCGGGGGCAGAACATTAAAAACACCACGCTCTCTGAAGGTTTTAGTGAGGTGAGCCGACCCTGCGAACACTTCTCTGAATGTCCACTTCTTTGACGCAGGATGTTCTGAGGCTGCGGTCCGGACTGCTGTTTTCCGATCTGTGGAACACGGACGGGGAACATCCGCAGGAGTGGTGGCTTCATGCACAGTTTGGTCGGATCCTTGCTGCTTGACCTTCCTCCAGATATCTCGGTTGGAATGGCGTGTCCTATATTCATTTAACTCACTTCCTAAGATCTCCTGGGTTAAGCTTGAAGGAACACTGGGGGGATCAGGGATGCGTTTACACCTAGAGGGATAGTCAGAGGGATTAGAACCTGATCTCACCCATACTAGATGTATTGATTTTTGCCCCACAAGTGTCCAGCCTAACGCTTGCCTGAGTACTCTGTTAAGATTTCTGGCTGAAGAGCGGCCCTTCGACCAAGCACCCGCCGCCGCTCGGGAGTCAACTAACAAAACGGCTCGAAGAGGCTGGGATGACTGATGAACAAGATCCATGAGCTCTCTGTGAATCATTCGTGCTTCTAAGATGTTTATGTGTTGACGATGAGCGAAACTACAGGTTTCGGTCTTGTTCCAAGGGAGATCTGCAACTAGCTCTTCAAGCTCTTGTGGAGCCTGACGCATTTCACTGGGTGGCTGGACTGCACCACGGGCCCAATCTAATCTCACGTGCTCGCCCTTGTGTTCGGCATATCTGTATAAAGTCTGAGCGATTGCAGGTGTGACTAAGGTGGCTGCCCTGCCACCATGTGAAAGTGAAGCATCACTGGCTCCGAGTCTACACGAGATTGGCCAACGGATGTTGGAATGGCACAGCGGCAAGACAAGGCCGCAGCTCAAAAGTTCTTCGCGAACTGAAGTGGGGAGTGGTTTACGGTCTTCATCACCCAAACTCTCAATCCATAAGAAAGTATCCTGTAAAAGACACATCATATTCCTACGGTGCATAAATGGGTGAACCAACAAACCGGTGATACCTTGAAGTAACTTTTTAGAAACAACTTTAAGCTTACAAACGGCCGAAAGCAGGTTGGCAAGTTGTCTTAATTTTATCAAGGGTGCTCCCACTCTTCCGCTGCGGCTGTCAACCTCTGTGCCCCACGCCACGAAGTTTGAGGCCTTGCTGAAGGCTTTGCTATCTGACGTGGGAATCGAGTGTCGGGCATATTGGCGCCGGCTGTTTTCTAGCAGCTCCTCATCCCTATACTTCATCTTTGGGGGTCTATTTTTCTTAGAGGGTAAGATTTGTGTGATGATGTGGTCGTCAATGTACAACCCTTCAAGAGTGTGAGATGCAGGCAAAGGGTGTTTAAACTCGATGCGTTCATTGGGAGCCATACACTGTCCATCCCTCAGTATTTCAAGGTGCACTTGCTGTGCTATGTCAACAGCATTAAGGTCGCCCATTGCAATGACTTGGAAAGAGAGTAGGAACTTTTTGCCTTTTACCCCACCAAACTCCTCATAGCCCTCGCCATCGAATGATTGGCCTACGGTGTTGCGATGTAACCAATCGGGCCTATGCTTAAGAAGATAGAAGTAATTGCTCAAATCATCACCACTGCCTCTAATGGAATAACCCTTAGGGACTATCAACTGAGTTAAAAGGGATCCATGTGGCAACCGTGCCCAAACTAGTCTACGTTCTAACTCGTTGAAGGGTCTACGGTCGAGGATTACCCTGTCACTAGTTGGTTTGTGGTCAACCGCAAACAAGCCCCCAGAAATTATGTTACCTCGGCTATCCCGCATGGCAAGCTCTTCGGGAATCAACGCGGCCACACCGCTAGTGAGTAATTTCCTATTAACAGCATGCAAGTCTTCTGGTTCCACCTTGAAGCAACCTACTGTGGGGTTGTCGGGTTCAATTCCATGTGGAATCTCGGTTGCCATGGCGTTGAAACTGTCGAGGTGATGGCCTTTCAAAAAGTGGCTGGGTTCGATGATACCTGCCACAGAGGGTAAGGACATCCTTTCAGGCTTCACCGGTTTGGCAACACGACTCAGCTTGTCAGAAGTCAGGTTATGGGTATAGTCTGAATTACGGACTAATTTTACTAATTCGCTTAATTTCAATATTCCGCGGCTCAAAGGTGCATCATCGCACTGGAGGCGGATATATCTATTAATTTGGTCGTGCAGTGAGCCGGAGTATGTCGCATGTAAGGACGTCCAAGGATTAGCAGCTGCTTTGGACAAGAGACGTTGCTGGTCGCAATGCTTGTGCGGGGAACCTCCATGAAGGAATGTGAAATATGCCCACAACATTTCAGCATAGCACCAAGCTTCGCTCCGGCCTCGTCTCCGTGCCCTACGCCGGGCCCCCTTAGATTCGCCTACTTGCGCAGGCAACACCAGCAGAGACGGAAAAAGTTGTACCCCCTTTAAGTCACTTGAGGGTGTCTTTGGCCCCAACCTCTGATTAAAATTAGAGGACTTTAACAGCTTCCAGAATCTTCCAAATGATCCGTGGCTCTCACAAAAACTCTGTACAATCGGGAAAAATTGACTGCTGGCATTGTCAGCACTCAAAACTGCGGGCTTCTCAGATGAGCTCGTCGCATCTAGGACTCGGTGTTGTCCTTGTCGACGGTCTTCTCTTTGGTGCCCTTGCCTCTGCGGCCTTTGCCCTTCCCTTCCTTGTTCTGGTTCTGATCGCCGGCATCGTCGGCATTTCCTTTTCCACCGCCCTTCTTGCGGATGCTCTCTGTGGATTGTTGAAGCTCGTGCATCGACTTCAGGTATGTCGTGACATGTTGAAGAACCCCTGGGTCTCCTCCCAATTGCTTCTTGGAAAATGGGTCTTCTTGGTGCGTGATCAGCCACGCAACTGTCCATTCCCCTTGGTCCAATGCTGCTTGATGCATTGCTTGCAATGCCAGGGTGCATTGCAAGGCTGCCTTCTCGGGCTTGTTCTTCAAAAGCAGCTCCAGCACAAGCCCCATGAGGTAGTGACACCTCTGAAGGTTGCGCTGGCGACCGAAGGCAATCCGGCGATTCTGATCGACCACTCTGAACGGTCGGTCTTGGGCTCCAAGTTCCCGTTCGAGGTCCTTGACGTACTTCTTCACGTACTTCAAGGGCTGGGCAAACATCTTCTTGCCAGACAGCTGATAATTGTGGACCGCTTTGGAGTGGCCTTTTAGCAGCTTGTTGGTGTCGTCGTCCTCGCTCGACGTGTCGCTCCCTGAAGAACTCGAGCTTGTCTCTGACTTGTGCTTCCGTTGCTTGCCCTTCTTCTTCTTCTCCATGTTCATGATCTGAAGCGCAAGAAGGCCTTTCAATGGGTCTTCGCTCTTCATTGCAACCTGGAGAGCTTGCTCCTGCAACTGGGAGCTCGAGCTTTTCGAACCACGGTTCTTGCTCTCCTTGTCCAGCAGAGCGAACCTCTTCTGGTGGCGCCGATCAGGAACCAGGCCGCTGTGCTCCTCTGTCTTTTCGTCTCCCATACCAAAGCCTAGCCAGCTCTTTTTCAGCTTGGACATTGCATCCATGCCCTCTTCCTCTGAGCTGTCTTCGGTTTGCTCCGAAGGCGCGATTTGAGTTTTTCGAGGCCGTGCCTTGCCAACCCCGGCTGCTCGAGGTTCTGCTGCTGTTGCATATGTCAGATCTTCGTCGGACTGCACAACAGTGACTCCCAGCTTCATCAGTGCCTTGAGGTCGGTGTCCAACATCATAGCGGCCTCTGGGCATCCTCCGACAAGGTTGCTGAACTCTGACTCGACTAGGCAAAAGGTGACTCCCTGGTGCTCGACATGCGAGAGGCCAGTCTTGCTGATCTCTTCCGCAGTGCATCGCACCAGTGATTGGATCCATGGGTTCTGTACGCCTACAACCATTGCCTCCCGCCATTGCGGATCTGAAAAGTTTTCTCCCAGCTTCAGAAATCCTCTAGTTCCGGGCTGCAGAGTCATCAGAGAGGTCATGGTTGAACGTCCAGCCGAACACGCGCTGGCTCAGGCGTGGGGAAAGATCCCACTTGTGCGCTTCCTCCTCAAAAGCGCAAACTGCCTCCTCCCTTGTATCAAATCTCCTGAAAGCAATGCCTTTGAACTCACCTCTGTGAAGATGGAGAATAGCAGCGTATGCTTTGACTCCAACTCCCCAATGAACCCCGGCAATGCGCCAGCGGCCCACACCGGGAATGTCCCAAATGCAGTACCACCTGAGATCTTGAGTGCAGGGAGGTGGTTGTAATCCTTCGTGCCCAAAGAAGCAACCAGTGGGCGTAGGCAATACCCAGAGCACCTCTCTCTCAATTTGGCCTAATCTCAAAGTGCCTCTGCTGTCCACAGAGGTAGAGCTACTGGTGCTCGATGGTGTTCCCTCAGGAGCTTCTGGCGCCTGAGGTGGCTCAAGCAGCCTATCAGCAGCGACCCTATTGCGTCGGCAAAAGAAGATCCTACTGATCAAGCTGCAGATGGGCATTTGACCCATATATATAACCACACCCCCACCACACCACAGGGGGGGAAGGGGACGGTACCACACCCCCACCACACCACAGGGGAGGGAGGGGCTAACTACTGCTACTACCCCCCCCCACCCACCCACAGGGGGGGGGCGGGGAACATAGCTCTTGTATACCCATACCCATTAGGGGGGAGAGGGGGGGGACCAGGGAGGGCTGCATCATATATACATGGTTTACCACTGATTTAGGAGGAATTTACGAAAATCAATCTTTTTTCGGGAGTATAAACTGTCCATTTTTTGGGTGGGGATATCATTTTGAGTACCTATCCAATTCATGAAGCCATCCCACAGCCAGTTCATCTGGGACTAGCATCGAATACCTGGGTTTTGAAAGGTCAGGGATCTTGAGACTTTGATTTATATAGATGTCATTAATCCTACAGATAACCCTGCCCGTTTTATCATTTTGTATGATTAAAATCATGCTAGACAATGGTGTGTATATCATCGGTGTATGCTTTGGTTGTCGACTTGTTCCACAGCACAAACACGGAAACACATCTTAGGACGTCACCGCAGACAGCTCCGCATCGGAGGCTTGAGTCTTTGAAGCTTCCTGCGCTAGATGGAGAGTTTGGTGATGCAAAGTGTCAATTGGAACCATGGAACTTGTCTGCTAATGATCCTGATTATGTCTTGCTTACATTGTGGGACACTGATTTCGCATGGACGCATTGTGGACACATCCTGCATAAATGTTGTAACCTTTCGGTTGAACTTAAGCTGTCTTGGGTAGCTATTCAAAATGTTCCAAAATATGTGAAAAAAATGTTTGCCTTTGATGTGTCGTTTGAGGATTCATCGAGCGAAATTTGGAACCACAAAGCAGTAAGCATATATCTGACTAGTTCCAGCCCAACGCACCTTGACTTTTGTCGATTTCTTGCTGGATCTGGCCGCACCACCGGGCTAACTTGCTGCCAAGAAGAGTCGTATACCAGTTGGGGCCCCATTTTCTAAACCGTATTCGTGTGCCCTGGCGATGGGTTTGATGAACAGTGTGGCCACCAATAGTCAGGTTTGGATGCCATCCCACTTCATAAGTGATCACTGACCATGGTTGCAACCAATCGTGCATGTTATATAACCTACATGTATACCGCGGGGGGTCCAGTGCCAGGTTTGACCCGTCCATTTGGGGCATCTCGCACCTTGAAGGGGGGCATTCCTCACCTTCCTTCACCTTCACCATGTGGAGCAATCTCACGGGGAATTTAACCAACAAATGGGGTGCTAAATTTATCCCATGATGATGTAGTCAACTGGGATCATCATTTCAAATTCTATGCAATTTGTTGAAATATATGCTACCACCAACCAACCGTATTAGGATCCAACAAGAATTGGGTGAGACGGCCATGGTTTGCGGGTTGTGATCTTCAATTTTTCATGATTTTTTTCAAACGGAGGAAGGTCCGAAAACGTCCAGAGCTACCAGCAGACTCTGCATGGCCTCGTCCGAGGACCGCTTTGCTGCTCGGTTTTTTTTCGAAATTGACCTTGGCATCAGCCAGGCAGTTGGATATGTACGGTATGATGCTTGATTTTTTCCGTGGTGTCGACCTCCAAAAATTTGTTGCGTTTTTTGGTTTGAAACTTGCAACTGGCAAACATTGGTGTTTTTGGAAACCCCAAAAAAAAACAAGATTGATTGGCCCCCGCACTTTTTGACTTGGGACCCACCTGGCTGGTCGGATTATCCAAGAAACTGTGTTGGATGAAACGCGAATTTCAGATGGGTTCCGGGGTTTGGGATATCAATGAACGAATGTAACGATCCAAGTCATTTAAGCAAACCTACTGCCAACAATGAGTGGTATGGAATGGTTGCACAGCATTCGACCATCCCCCATTGGTGATGATGATGATGATGATGATGATGATCCGATAAATTGTACACACATCTTAGACATTTATTTGTCACCACAAAAAAATGATCAGACATCAGTTTGGATCACATAGTAATTTTTAATTGGACACATTTGGGGTGAAAACCATCTGTGCAATGTTGAGGAATGCACCTTGTTTTTTCGCACGTTTACTTATTGAACGGACCATTTCCCAACACTTGTGGAAAAATGCCGTTGGTGAACGCAAGCTGCCCAATATAATGTTCCTGCTGTTGAGATGTTTTGTTTTTCTAACGTGTCAAATTGCAAAAAATAAAATTGGTGTTATGTTGGTGACATTGACCAACATGTGAAAGAGTGGCATAAGTTGGTCCGTGAGCATTGCATAATTCACCAATGCAACATTTTGTTATGTTTTCAGCAAATGTTTGACTATAGAATTTGATCCCAAATGTTGCGAATTTTGGATCATCTGACAGTGTGAAATCCAAATTCAAGATTTAATTGTTGGGCAACGGGTTTTCGCAATCTTGCAAGGACAATGACACTCACCCATATTTTCACACAAAAAAAAAAAATGGCACTAGTTCCATCTCGTGTGATAAAAATGTGAAAAGGCACAAAGTTGACATTTTGGGTTTCAAATTTTGACTGTTGAGACTGCGTGCAAAATATTTTGCATGATGGTACCATTTTGTACCATGCGAACCAATAACTTACTCCAATTCGCTAGGTAAAAAAAATATTGTTACGGTTTTGGACAGGCCCCGAGTGATCTGTGTTTGCGTCACCATGTTTCATTTTCACCTGTATTTTCCACAAAATGCTGTGGTTTCTAGGTCTTTGAACCAGACAGTCATTTCAATCATTTTTCTGTTGTTGGGGGTGCCGTGGTTCCCTGTGTTTTTCAACCCGTCCTCCCACGTTTTGCTCCCAAAAATCTGGGTTTCATATCATCTAAAAAACACATTCTGGGAGGCACACGAGTCACATGTGACTGTCACTTTCACGCACTTGCAAGTCTCAGTCACTCACAACTGCCATGCCTCACTCACGACTGTCAAATTGGTTCACTTTTGAATGCATTTTTTTGGAAATGGAGTGGGGTTGCAACGGACACATTCACTTAAATGTAGAAATTGTTGGGTTTTGTTTCCATGTTGCCGTCTTTCCATGTGTCCATCCACCCATCTCTGCATGTATCTATCTATAAATCCACCTTCCATCTGTCCATCTTCCCATCTAACCGAACCATCTTAGCATCCATTCATCTATCGGATCCATCTACCAATGAACCCATCTATACATCTATCCAGCTAATCGTCTATTAATGGTGTTACCCATGTAACTACCTATCTACGTACCTCCGTTTGAAACTGCCGACCTATCTATTTATCTGTCTACCTACCTACCTACCTATCTATCAATCAATCTATCTATCCATGTACCTATCTCTCAATCTCTCAATCTATCAATCTATCTATCTATCTATCTAGCTATCAATCTATCTATCTCTGTCTATCACTATCTATCTATCTATCCATCTATCTATCTATCTATCTAATTATCTACCTATTTGTCTATCTTTCTATCTGTCGATCTATCTACCTATCTATCTATCTATCTGTCTATCTAATCTAATCTAATCTTATCTTATCTTATCTTATCTTATCTTATCTTATCTAATTTTATCTATCTATCTATCTATTTTCCTGCTTATCTATCTGTCTATCTATCCATCTATCTTTCTATCTATCTATCTATCTGTCGATCTATCTATCTTTCTGTCTGGCTATCTATCTACCTGTCTACATCTATTTATGTATTTATCTATCTATCTGTCTATCTATCCATCTGTCTATCTGTCTATCTTATAAGAAACAACTTAGGTGCATAAACGCGGGCATACGCCACATATACCTTTGCATATTTAATATAATATAATATAATATAATATATGATAATATAAGATAATATAATAAAATATAATATAATATAATATAATATAGTATCATATAATATAATATAATATAATATAATATAATACAATATAATATAATATAATATAATATATAATATAATATAATATAATATAATATATATATATATATATATATTTACAGATAGGTATAAATATGGGATACGCAAATACGCAGGACAATAAACATGGAGAAAAATGGAGATCGCCGAAAAACCAAATGAACATGCCGACATCGCTGAAATGAAATGTCTGAATGGAGTCTCGTGCGGCCTTTCACTTTTTCTGCTTGTTCCTTGGTCTGGGGCGTTTTCACAACTAACGGTTTGAGCTTTATTATGCACTTGCTGGATCTGCATTTCCGACGATGTCCAGGTGACTTTGTCAACTGGCATTTCGTGTGTGGTGCTCAGGTGTTGTGCCCCCCCACCACAAGGGATGGGAGGGCGGGTCAAAAGAAAAGAGGTTGTGAAGGTGGAACTGTTGTTTGTTTTTTCTCACCCTTGAAATGATAATGGCCATGTCGAAATGAAAATGGATTGGGTTCATGAGAACATGGCAAACTGTGTATTGAAACGAAAGGTTGGAAACACAGTGTTAAAAAAACCTCATGAAAAATAAAATATGCAACAGAGCAAATGTTTTGCATGATGTGTCCAAGTGCCAGGTTTTGCACCCAAGGAAAAAATGTTTGAGTGTTAGACCCAAATTTTCAAATTGTTTCCTTCAAAGATCATGCAGTCACTTCGTGATAGCACTCATCTTATAAGAATCAACTTAGGTGCATAAACGCGGGCATGCGCTACATATACCTATGCATATATATATAATAAATATGGGATATGCAAATACGCAGGACAATAAACATGGAGAAAAATGGAGATCGCCGAAAAACGAAATGAACATGCCGACATCACTGAAATGAAATGTCTGAATGGAGTCTCGTGCGGCCTTTCACTTTTTCTGCTTGCTCCTTGGTCTGGGGCGTTTTCACAACTAACGGCTTGAGCTTTATTATGCACTTGCTGGATCTGCATTTCCGACGATGTCCAGGTGAATTTCGTGTGTGGTGCTCAGGTGTTGTGCCCCTGTGGAAAAGGAGAGCAGCACTGAATGGTCGTTCATGGAGTCCAACTGTTGTGGCAAGTTCGGTGGTGGCGCCAACAATGCCCCCATCAGAAACATTGATGGCCATGCCACTTCCATGTTTGCCAAAGCTCTAGTGAGAATTTTTGTTTCGGTGGCTTGTTTGTGTGTTTGTTTGTTGTTGTTTGTTGTGGTTGCTTTGCTTGTGACGGCTGTTGGGACTATGTATCGGTTTTTTTTTTTTCCTCTGGTGTGGCCAATCACGCTCTAAGGCTCGGTCCTTACATGAGAATAAGCTATTATCGAGAAAACTTCAACATGGACACAGGTGGTCGCATGCGAATTGGCAAATCATGACCACCAAACACAAAAGACCCACAACCAAAGGGCAAGATGCAGATCCCCCAGCCAGATTTGCGTCTCACCATCACAAGGACAGCAAAACAAACAGCGAAAGGGGCAAGAGCCCAACAGAAACAACCACAGAAGATTTGCCAAGGACACAGTGGTGAAAACCCACCGTGTCGCAAACTCAAAAACATGCAGCAAACGAATTAATAGCCACCCAATGAAGTGAGACGCGCAATCGTCGTTGTTGCCAAGAAAGCAACAATGGGTCGCATTTGCTACACTCTCGCCTAACCAAGCCTCTCAGAGTCCTCTCACAAGTACTTGTTCATGTGCCTATGTACAAAGCACAAGCAGGTACCATAAAACGCCAGCTGTAGCAGGGGAAAGATGACGTTGGCGGCCAGGTGTCATCACGCCCCTCCCCATTGCGGGGAGCGGACCAGTGGCTACGACAAAGCGGTCACACAGGGCCAGGTAAGTGACCATCCGTCAAAAGCCACAAAATACATAAAGGGCGTCTCAGGGTGGACAAGACTAAGTGCTACGTCAAGAGGGGAGAATGTCGCAGCCAAAATCAAGCATGGTCAGCACCTCATCGTAATATCAAATGACATGCTTGCCATACCCGTAAACTCTTCACCAAAACATGCACTGTCACGGGGGCGCAAAACCTGTGTAGTAGCTGCAGGACTGTTCAGGTGCTTCCAGAGCGTCTTCGTCTCTGCAAAGTACCTGCAGTGCATTGCAGCATAGCAATACCATTGGGTCAGCCAGGAAATCCAGAAAAAAATACCACTCTCCCGACGAGTGAGCTCACGGGCGCCCCGGGCTGTCCTACAGAGAGTGCCACTGGAACGCGCCAGTGTGACTCGCTGCAGTGCAGCCTGGTCCATGGCTCTGGCCGGCTAAAGTCTACTCCCCCTACACAGCAAGACAAAGAAGTCTTTTTTTTTCCTCGCGTTTGGCCGATGTCGCTCTGAGGCTCGGTCCTTACATGAGCATAAGCTGTCAGAAAGACATTTGTACAAGGACACAGTTGGTCCTTAAAAGCAGGCAAATCAAAATTAACCAAAAAAACCACACAGGGCCACCAACCACGACGACCCGCAAATCCCCCAGCCAGATTTGCGTTTCGTCAAAAGACAACAGCAAACCAGACAAAAACGGGGCAAGGCCCAAACAAAGAACAACCACAAAAAGGATTTGCCAAAGGACACAGCGGATTTACCACTGTGCCACTCCACAAAAGCTTGCAAAATGAATAGCAAGACAAACAAGTCAGTAGGACGAGGCGACAGAGCAGCCAAGACAACCGAAAAAGGGGCCAATACCGAAGACAGAGACGAACCAGCCTCCAACAATGACGGGAGGCAGGAAAGCACTGTGAAGGGTGTGTGTTTCATGTCGCGGTCGGCAGTCCTTAGTGTCCTTGGTCACCTTACTAAGCAGGCAGCGAGCACTGCCCACCAGACCAACAACAAAACAGACAAAAAACAACCAAAAAAACAGGGAAGACCAGACCAAACACCAGGCAAAAACACCAAAAAACACAACAAACGACACGGCAGAGGGGCAGCAAACAACAGACCAAAACACACAAGGACAACAAAAAAGACAGAAGGAGGCCAACCAGCGAAACAGGACAAAGGGGAAGGCAGTAGGCGGAGGAGGCAGCAAAGGAGAGAGGGCACCCGGGAAGGCAGCGAAGACAAGAGAGAGGAAGCAGCACGGGCCAAGGAGAGGGGCACATGCAGCTCTAGCGGCGTCCTGAAGGAAAATCTGGATCACACCATTGGTGAATACCTCAGTACAGGAAGGAGAAGCACCGAAAACAGCACATGCAAAGTCGAAGGCACCAGCAAAGTTTGACGCTTTATCGCCCTTTTTGGCGTGCCCCCAACCCAGCATGTCCAGCACTGCGCTGAACGCAAGAGAAAGCACCCTGCAGCTGCACACACCAGCGCAACCAAAAGGAAGCGAGATGCTTCGATAGAATTTCTAGGTGCCACCCACAGGAAATCCTACCACCAAGGTCAAAGGTCTTGCCCATCCATTCATCGCCAGAAACACCGGCTGCCGCCGCTTCTGACATCAAAAAACAGAACCAGTCCACGTCCTGAAGCTGCAACTTCACGGTGGAACTGTAAGCTGGAATTGACTGAGCTCTTCTTTGCATCATCGATCACTGTGATCTTTCCGCTAGTCCCCTGGAAGAGGACGAACCGCGGGCTGAGGGACCTCTCTTCGGTTTCCAACAAAACGGAAGTTTCCTGTTCTGAATACGGTCCCTTCAAGAAGCCTCTTGCCACTTCTTCAGCCGTCGTCTCGAGGAGAGCGGCTTCCTCTTCGGGTTTGAAGTTCTTGGATTGACACATCAAAGACCTGCGCCTCCAAGCTGCTGATTGTCGCAATTCATCCTCTGTGATGGACGCTGGCACCAGCTCTACCATTAGCTTGCAAGCCAATCAGGAGAATTCCCTGCTTAACAGGGAAACAACTTCCATATCCCAAAAGTCAAGCTAGGAAGGTACCCGGTCCCACTTGATGCTCACCCGTTTCGAGTCGTTGTGAGGACAGTACAGATTGCGGCCAGCCTGGGTGGTTTCATCGATGCAATGGCATTAGCAGTCTCTCTTTCAGCTCTTGTAGATATAATATTTGTGCTCCTAAGAGTGAATCGACCATCTGACACAAGAATCTGGACTGAAGCTGCTGATGGAATTGATACTATTGTGCGACCGGTCTCCCAAGACACTCTGCTCAGGGAGGTGGTCAGAGCGCTTCAGCCAGTCGTACGCATTCAGATTCTGATACAGGACCCACCCACTGCAGCGGTGAGTGACTCCACCAGTGAGTTGCTAGTAGTGTTGCTGTAAGATAGCCTATGCTTTTTGCTAGATTTACTGACATCGTGAAGAAGTGGAGTTTCAAGCTGAGAAGTTACATTATGCAACAGGATGCCCCACCTCACAATATGCACCTGTTCTGGAACTTTGATCCACCTTGATCAGTAGATTTAATGCTCAAGTACCCACTTCGCGCAATACATATATATGCCCCATACGTCATATACAATCTCGGCTAACCCTGTTCATGTGGCTATTCAAGTGGAAATATGTATTCAATCATCCAGAACCACCTGCTAAGCGGTACTACTGTGGGGAGACATCGGCTTGGCCCGGAACATGTGCAAATTTCAACCCCAGAAACCTGGCCCCACCCAAACACCATGCGCGCCTCCGGTGCGCGAGCTTTGGGTGGCATGTTCGGCAAC
>Ga0126342_10011315_pt1 | contig 15948 bp, 12 predicted proteins | sample Cyp1metagenome_FD_92528 | JGI IMG/M metagenome (GOLD analysis project Ga0126342, IMG submission 92528) | Coral microbial communities from Lord Howe Island, Old Settlement Bay, Australia - Cyphastrea 1 metagenome | ecosystem: Host-associated > Invertebrates > Cnidaria > Coral ... | reverse complement strand
GTCACCGTGCACAAATCACGCACACGCAGAGAGTCACCGCGGCCTACCAAGAAACACACGCGTGCGTTACGCCAGCTTCACCAGGGTTAAAGAAACAGCGGGATCTGCAAGCAGAACCCTAACTGAGTTTGAATCTGACTGATATTGACTTGACCAGATAGTAGTAGGTGTATTTATATTAATATCTAGTCAATATGTATGCAGCACTGCACTGTTTGAACTTGAACAATTGCAATGTGAGGCCCTGACCATCTGTACATATCTCTTTGAATTGCTTCCAGTACATTGATTGGGCCACGTGAAAGCTATGCATTCTGCCCTTCTTGGTGGCAGAAGTGGCTGTCGCATCACCATCAGCACCTGCAATCTGCCGAAGATTTCTCACAGCTGCAGCTGGATAATGATATAAGAGATAAGATATCTCAGCCTCAGACTGTACTGCTGCAGTCCTGCTAATTGAAAGTCTTGACCTTGACAAAACTAGACTAAACTGATGATATATGATAGACCGATAGACCGTCTATAGACCAGGCTAGACGTCGCTTGACCGACCTATACAGTAGACTGGACTAGAGACTAGTATGCTACTAGTATGTCTGTATGATTATGTATGTGATAAATTAATTGTATCCTGTATCCTGTATCCCAAATGATACGCAAATAGCACAGCAGAATGACACCACCTCGTCGTCGCTTGACGCACTGCTTCAAAACCAATCGACGGTCCTTCTTCTTTGCACGCTTTCTCCTTTTCAACTTCTTTGCTGCACCATTGCCAGAACCGGAACCCTTTGCAGATCCAGGCCCAGGCTGTTCGTTGTTGGTATCGGTATCAGGCTCTGATGAAGTCTCAAACCTGGAATGAAGGCTACAGCTACAGGCTATTGACCACTGAATTTCAGAATCCACCAATCGGTATTGGATGATGAAATGAAACAGAACTGTCTCCGAGTCTCCATCTACTATTATCTACTACTGTCTACTGCCTTCTGAAAATGCAAATTCGATCTCAAGACTCAAGGGATATGAGAAAAGACCACACAGGACCCTACAGCAGCCAAATGTGACACTTCAAGTCCTGTCCAGTCCAGTCAAGTCTGAGTCTGAGTTCATATTCTTGTAAACTGCAAATTCAAGTTTTGAAATTTAAACTACATAGCCTTACATAGCATGCAAGTAGCGTTCCATACTGGACCAAACCATACTGTCAATACTGTCCCACAAAAAACGCTGCAATATTGATTATGAAGTATGGAACAAGTAACTCTGCAAACAGCTTCTCGTGACGCACGGCTATGCTGCTCAAAAAAGATTCTGCCGACATTTTGAGCCAATTCTTGGCTGTTCCCAGATGATCAGAACATTGGGACAACGTCTTGTTGATGTGATGTGAACACTCAAGGCGAAATATGCCCAGTCTGGCACTTCGGCTTGCAGCATAAGCCACTTTCATGAAGCACTGGAACGCCTGGAAAAACGGGGCAGCCCACAACTTTGAGTCTACAGTGAGTTCCAAGGACGTTCCAAGTAGTTCATCCTCCTACTACTACTACTACTGCTACTACTACTACTACTACCACCTATTTCGTTGATTTTTGACTCTTGATTGAAATTCAAACACACCTTACGGCTACAATGCAGTGCAATGCTGCTGTCTTTGCCCAGCTTATTGTACCTCTGGCTCAGTCAACGTCTTCAGGCTGGCTTGAAGTGGGCGTCCAAAGCCATGGTCGAGGCAACAGGGCGGCTGCGACATAAAACGGGTGAAAAGCCCAAAGCCTGCAAATGCAGTGGCATGGATGGGATGGGACAAACGGATTTGATTTGGATTAAGATTGAAAGCTGCAAAAAGGTATCAGTATCACTATCACTGTCACTGTATCAGTATCAGCATCTGTCTCTGCCAGTCTGTCCTCAGAGTCTCAGAAAGTTGAAAACTGCCACCGTTTAACTGTTAACTGTTTAACGTTTAACGGTTTAACTGTTTAACTGTTTGCCGAAACCAATCGGAAAATCATAAAGGTAAACAGTAACGGTAAAAGTATAAAAGGAAGTCGGAAGTACTGTGCAACAGTTGAAAGTTGAGGCACTCTGTGTGGGTTTGGAAAGATTTGGCTAAAAACTGCAAAGCTGCTGAGAACTTCTGACAACTTGGGCGCGGCCAACAGGCATAGAGGGCAGTTGTCAAGGGGCTTGTGCAACCTGGACCAGGATATATCATATGGAATATAATATATGATACAATATATTCTATAATTATATATTTATATATTTTATATATATATAATATTTCCTATATCATATTATGATCATATAATATATAATATATTATATCTGATTCTGATTCATATATTATATAGCCATATCCAATGTATATATATAAAATATAATATATATATATATATATAAATAATATTATTTAAATATCATATCATATATCTGATTCATATTATAATATCATATATCTGATTCATCTGATGATCTATGATTCTATGGTCTATGATGACTATGATTCTGACTATGATTCTGATTCTGATCTGAATCTGATTATGATCTATTATGATTTGGAAATATTGAAATATGATATCAGATGCAAACGATATGATACTATTGTCACACCTTGGCCTTTTGAGTTTGGTCCGGTCCACAAAAGAAAGCCGACTGCTGCACCTGCGCCAAACTGCTGCTGCTCCTTGCTTCGAGTTGCAACCCCCAATAATAATTGCACGGTTTTCGAAAATAACTGAATGAAGTAATCAATCAATTGCGGCATGGCCACAAAAACATTCATTAACCATGCATCATGAATGCAGCAGTTCAGCTTCAGTTACGATTCAGGTTCAGTTTAGAGTTTGGATTCTAAAGTCTAGACTCTAGAGTCTAGAGTGTTTAGTTTGAAGTTAAGTTACGGGAGCCACTAGGCACTCAAAACAAAACTGGTAACTTAGAAACCACTGGTGGATGGGCATTGATGTTGGGCTATGTCGGGTCCTCAAAACAAAACTACTGTCTACTTTCTATTGTTTCTACTGTTTCTACGGTTTCTACTGTTTCTACAGCTCAGCTACTTATCAGTATCAGTACTACTACTACTGCTACTACTGCTACTGAGTATGAATAGATTTTTGAGTAGTAGTAGTGTAGTCTGTAGTCTGTAGTCATAGTCATAGTCATAGTCATAGTCATCATAGTCATCATAGTCATAGTAAGTAATAGTAGTAATAGAAAGTAATAGTCTATTGAATATTGCCATAGTCCATAGTCGTCTATAGTCTATAGTCTGTAGTCTGTAGGGTCTATAGTTGCAATGTCCCGCCACTGCTGTCCTGCTACCAAGCACCTTCTGCTTAAAATGAGAATGTCATTTTCCTGGACATCAGCTCCAAACCTGGGCAGCACCATTCGACTGCCTACTTCAAACTTCGAACTTTGAGCCAACCAATCGAGAACCAGTAGAAGAAGCTGAAGTAGAAATAGATTTTTGGAATTGTCGCAATGTAATGCCGGCCTCCTAAGGGCTTAGGCTAAGCTTCAAACAGCAACAAAAGCTTCTGGTGGAAGGCATCACTGGTAGCCATTCTGGCTAGTTGCACCAGTGAATTCCCAGTAACTCTTCCTGCCGCCCTCAGCTCCCAGCTTGCGACAAAATGTGTTCCATGATTCCATGCACTTAGAGCAAAGCTGTAACTGTATGCTGATCCGACCAAATCTTGTTGTATTATACTAAAATCATATTTTAAATCTACTTACATGCATGATAATATAAATAAATTATGTATGACAATGACAATGACTATGACTATGACTCATAGACTATGACTATGACTATGACTCATGACTCATGACTGCCTGAGCCTGAGGAAGACACCACTCAGGAAAACCGTGTGACCCATCAGCAGCTTCTGAAGGTGTCAACTGGAGACCTGAGCTGATTTGATGGAATCAAAATGTTGGCTGTTGGCTGATAGCAGTTAGCAATTAGCAGTTAGGCAAACAGTGGCTGTGGCTGTGGCAGGGATTGGGCCCGTACTGTCTGCGTTGAACAAGTACCTCCGACAAAGTTCCCGCAGATCATCTTCTTCTGTGTCCTGGCTCTCACACCTAGGCTCCAACCAGCTCAATGTTCAAAATCAAAACCATTGCCTGGGCTTGACGGTTCCAATGCGAAGAATATAACTTATGATTTCTGATTTGAAGTAAGATTCAAATCCAAACCAGTATGGCCTGGTCTTGTACAAAATAAAATATATAATTATATTATATATTATTTTATATATTTATAAATTATAAATATAATATTATATAATATTTATAAATCAATATAAATATTATAAATTATATTATATAATATATATTTAAATAAATATATATTATTTTAGTTTATTTTGTATAATTATATAAAAAATATAATAATATATATATATAATTTAATATATAGATATATATTATATAATAATAATATTATCGCTATTTCCCCTGCTACAATTTTACGTGGAAAAAATCTACAGAGTCGTAGTCATGAGTCATAGTCATAGTCAGGAAAAACACAGTCAACTATCAGGCCCAATCCAACAGTGACACTCAGTCGATCAATCAGGGCCCAAACTCGTAGCGAAGGATGTAGAAAAGCAGCATTCGAATGGGTCGATTGCATTCCATCAACAAAAACAGCTTCAGCGGTGTCGTTTTCTCATTGGCCCTCAGCTGCAAACCATGACAATTGAGTCAGTCAGTCATTGGCAAGTCATTGGTCATTGGGAATTCACACTTTGACTAGACTTTGACTGTGACTTTCATGGCAAAACACAACTCATTCTTGATTCTGGATGATTCCTGCTTCCTGCTGAGACTTGATGAGGACACGACCATTTGGACAGCATGTTCCGTCTGGTACGTTGTTGTGCTGTAAAGGCGGCTGAATCAGACTGCTGGACCTTTGTCCATCCAGCTCAAAGTCAAGCGATTGAAAATTTGAAAGTGATAAAAGTAAAAGTACTGTAATGAGTCAATGAGTCATGAGTCATTAGTCATTTAATTTAGTCCATAATTTCATGTTCCATTTGTCACAGTTACTACATACTAATAACTAATAATGATAATCACTGCTTCCTGCTCAATGCTGATTCAAATGGGGCCCAGACATCAGCATCCTTGTCCATGGTCTTCGCCAATCCGCTACTGTCACTGTCTTTCGATGCCAGAGATGCAAAGAGTGGCTGTAGCATTCCAAAAGATAATGACAAACCCAATGCAAACTCAGCTACACTAGCCACCCCTGTCCAGCGAGCTTGGGCTGGTCTGCTGGGTTTCGAGGCAAGAAAGATATGTCGATACAAGATCGTCACGTGATCTACAACTGCATGTCGAAGTTTTTCCTGCTGCATGCCATTCTCTAATGCTGAGTCATCTACGTACACGATCAAGTCCTTCCCCTGCCAGTCGGAATAGCCAACCAGCCTAGCCCAACAGACAAGCTTCCAGCTTCCACATGTAGCCGAAGCAGATGATGCTTGATTTGACTCATGGTACATGATTTGCTTTTGGATTGAATGACTGCTGACCACTGCTAATTTGGCTGGTTGAAAATACAGTCGCTGTCCAGTCACCATCAAAATTCAAAAGTAGTCAAATCAAGTCCAGAAAGTCAAAAACCAAAAGTCTCAGAGCATCCAAAGTCAACTGCAAGACTCGGACTGCCAATACCTAAAGCAGCAGTGGAACTGTCTGGGCTTGAACTTGAACGAACCAATCAATAAGTTGTCAATAATCAATAAAATAATGTCAATAATCAATTGGTGAAATACATCATGGGACTCACAAAATGACACCAACAGCAACAATGGCGCCTCAAAAGTTCAGATGCTGACTCCACGAGTTCACTCTGCTTCTTGCTGTTGGCCGTGCTATGCTGATCAGAGTCTTCAGACAATTCAGTCGCATTGAAATCAAAGCCTGAAGGTAACTTACCCAAGAGTTTCAAGATCTCGATGTTGAATTTCAATTGATCAAGTGCACTTTGCGGGCGGGATGACAATGGACGCAAGACAAGCTTTTGCTCAATCACCTTCTGCAGTGCATTTTGCAAAATACTCCATGTGCTTGCCCCTCGCATCTGGTTTCCAACACGAACCAAGTTGGTAAGCAAGAATGGTCCTTTCTTTGCTTTTTCAGTTTTTTCATCCTTTTCCTTGGAATCCTCAATATCTTTTTTGGGTGCTGGACCAACATCTTCACTTTTGCTGCCCTTGCCGCGGCTGCGGCCTTTACCACGACCACGTCCCTTTGGTTTGATTTCTGGGGCAGCCGGCTCTGGCTCCTTTGGGACCTGGCCCCACGGCCAGGAGCAAGGCAAATCCTGAGAGATTGACGGTTGATGAATGAGAGTCAACAGTCAATGTCAATTCAATTCAGTCAGTTGAGACGACTAGTCTAGTCTAGTCTACAGTCTAGTCTAGTCTAGTCTAGTGACTACTGACTACTTACTACTGACTGACTAATATCAAATATCATGTACTGTAATGTACTGTAACTGTAACTGAACAGTGAAAAGTGGAAAATGAAAAGTTAACTGTGAAAAGCATTTTATGTCCTGAGAGTTTCTGTTTCTTGGGTCCGGTCCCTGCCCTCAGACAGTCACTGAGCACCAAGCCAAGCAAAAGGTTTGGACGCTAGAACAAAGATGTACTGCATGACACTGGCAAGTAAGCTCCAGGACCTACAGTACAGTATGGACCCATATAGTATAGCCAGAGTCTTATAATTTATATATATATAATATAATTTATTATATTATATTATATTATATTAAATTATATATAATATATTATATTATATTATATTAAATTATATTATATTATATAATTATATATATAATATATCAATATATTGTATATTAATCATAACTCATACACATACACTCATAATTTATAATAATGCATTCATATATTCTATGATTCTATGATAGACTGATAGACTCATTTAATATTATATTATTGTTTTATTATTACACATCATATACAGATACATATCAAAGGCATAATTCATAGAATATCATATACCATATCCTGAAAAGATGCCAGCCGCTGCCAGCCAGCCAAGTAGCCTGCCTGGCTGGTTCTAAAAAATACAACTGAATCAAACCAAACCAAACTGAATTTGGATCATTGAAGAAAATCTGGAATGGAACCTGGTGTCTGATGAATCTGAATTGTCTGAAGTCTGAGGGTTTCACCAAACTGTTGGAAGTGCACCGTTTGAGCACCTGCACATATCACTGTCTGAGTCTGGTCACTGGTCCCGTCTGGCTGTCCAACAAACAACAAGACCGGCCATGACTAACTAAAATGACTAACTCTGACTGACTAACTAATATATGACTTGACTTGACTTAACATAAAAAACTTGACTCAACTCTGACGCTGACCGTGATGTGCCTGACCCACACTATTGCTATTGCTGTTCTGTTACTCTACATTCTCCTCTCCCACTGTCCCACCCGGCACCACTAAAGCCTCAAACTTCTTCACAAGAACATTTGAGAAGGCACCATCAGCAAGCAGTATCGCAATGTTGTACACCGCGCCACTGACCAATGTCGACCTTTTGCAACGGCGCTGCTCGAAAGTTCAATCCGACTTGGAGTCATACTTAATTACTTCACTTAACTTAACTGAACTGAACTTTCAGTTGAATTGAATTTCATAGGCTTTGGCGTTGACTTTTAATTTTCAAATCTGAAATTTTGTGGATCTGAATCTGATCTGAATCTGATCTAAATTCTTGTTATGACAACAGTCTCTGACAGTCATATTCAGCAGATTATGATTCAATTCTGATTCTGATGATGACAGCACCACCGTCCAAGAAAATAAAACAAACAATTCAAAAGCCTAAGCCGATAAGCCTAAGGCCTAAGCCATGCACCCAAACTGAAACCTAAAAAACCGAACCGAACCAACCCACCAAACCTCTTGGATGGCCACAATGGCATCCAGTCATCCAGAGCAGCCTTTATCGTGGAAGCAGTGAGCCGATGCAACCGAAGTGGTGGGACAATGATAGGCTCCTGCAAAACGTGCTCAGCGAAGAAGATGGATTTGGACTGTCATAGGCTTAGGTGGAGTCAGTCATCATGCAAAATGGTGGTGGATTCATTACTTATTACTTCACATATCATATCATATCATTGATCATCGCATGATCAACTCAAAATTCAAAACTGAATGAGTGAGGGCATACTCCCTGGCTGGGCAACTATGACTCTTACTCTGACTGTGACTCTCTATTTTACTTCCTTCTCTGACTTCTGCAAATCAGCGCAGTGAGGTTGGTTCGGTTGGGTTGAGTCTGTTGCTATCTGTGTATAGCAAGCTTGAGCGAAACAACCGGAGCCGCAACCTAGGAAATTGCATCTGCACTCTGCTCTCTGTACAGGAATTTGGAGTATCCAGTGCCTCCGATACTGTGCCACAACTCTGCATCCACTGGTTCCATTGCAATGCCACAAATGAACAATACAAACATAGAAATCATAGAAATCATAGAACATAGAATTTCATATCATATCATCATAGAATCAAATGATTCACGAATCATATTGATTGATATTGATATGCAAGCACACACAAGCATCAAAATGAACAGTTTTTAATTTGATTAGTAGTGTTGTACATGACATAGAGTTACATACATACGTTACATACTGACATAGTGAAATGACATCGATCATCGAATCTTATCAACACTGCTGCAAAAAAAAATATTGAATTACCACTGTCCACTGTGGCACGCAGTCTCATCTCCAATGCCGGGTCAGGGCAACCCGATGCCGATTCCACCAATGATGGACTGATTTCATTGGCACATTGACCCTAATACTACCATCAACAAAAGAACCAATGGACTTGGTTGCTGGTCACGCCATGTCACACGTCTCACATGTCAGGTAGTGGCACACCACAGAAGATCGTGATCTGGTCTTCATCTTCGTGAACCACAACTCGACCCCCTTCCTCATCCTCAAAGAGTGCTGATCCCGTAACCCTTTGGCTAGGGCCATCGGAGTTGCGCACAGGCTCTGCATGCTGAATGCCAGCTAGAGCTCTCTGGAAATCAAAAGCACGTCCAGACCGTCCAGGTCCAGATGATGACGACGCACTGCCCATGGAATGACTGGTGGCACGGGCACATGTCTTTGCCTTTGCCTTTGGCTTTCCAATCACATCATGTAATGTGCGCTGGGTCGGGCGCTTCCGCTCTGAGAATCCAGGGTCACCACATGCTTCAATGCTAGCATCAAGCATCTCTTCCAATCCACGCTCTTCCTCTGGCTCTGTTCCAGGATATGGACCAAAAATAGCAGTCAAAGCCTGCTCTTCTGTGGTACTTCCGAGTACGCCGTGACTGTCAACTACCAGCCATTCATCGGACGCGGCCATGGTAAGTCTGGAGTCTGGAGTAACTTAAAGTCGGGCAGGAAGCCAAAATGCTTTGACAGTGACACAGTACCTCTGATTCTGATTCAGCCATCTAACTTGACTTGACTTGACTGTTAGTTAGACTGTCAGTCAGTCAGCATGTTTTTGATTTGATGATGATTCATGACATGATTGATTTGAATTTGAATATTGGTCATTGATCGATTTTCTGATATCAGTTATCTGTCAAGTCAAGTCAGTCAGTCTATCAGTCGAGTCTAGTCTATTATCAATGTCCAGTCTGTATACCTGTATACTGTACAATTATCTATAGTCTATAGTCTATCTTGTCACTAGTCATAGTTGCGATACTTGCATTACCGTTGTAAAGGTTAGTTTAGTTTATTTACTATGGTCTATGATGATCTGTATGTCAGCGGTCAGCGTCAATAAGTTTCTCAAGTCCAAGAACACCCCAAGTCCTTCACAATGACCGGCGGGAAGTGCGAGTCAGCATCCATATCCACCACCTCACGAGTGATCAAACGTCAGTGGTGTCATGTCATGGATTTGATTCGATTTATTTATTGAATGATACCATTTATAATTTATACAATTAGATAATAATTGATAATTGTATGACATGATATGTGCGTGCGATATGAAATATTATAATTCATGTGAGTCAGTGATATCAAGATATCGATGGTCCTGTCTGATCTGATCATCTGCCATTAATTAAGTTATGAATTCTGATAGGCAATCGATGACTAGACTAGATTAGAGTTTAGACCTTGATGTTTTTTTATTGGTTGACTGTTGACATCGATGAATCGATTGATTGATGATTGACTGGAAACTGGAAGATTGATATTGATTAATTGACTATGTTGCTGGTTGACGGTTGACAGTTGAATTATGATTCATGATTAAATTATAATTATGATTAATCACACTGCCACAAGAACAGTTGAAAGTTGAAAGCTGAAAGGGAAAGCATTTGCTGAGCTCCCAAGCGATGACCTCACCATGCTGTACCATGATGCTCCTGCTGCGAAAGCGATGCGGATGACAATGCCTACAGGCCTACAGGTGCTTACAGCCTGCGAAAACTGAAACAGGCGCTTGGAATCAAGTGATCACATAAGTATTTAATTAACTTAACTTAGGCTTAACTTAACCAATAATAAAACTTTGACTTTGACTTTGACTTAAACTTTAACCATATATTATATATTGATTATATATTATATTAATATATATATATATTATTATATATATAATATATATGATTGTAAAATTATATTAATAGTCAATGAGTCAATAGTCAACTGAAAACGGTTTTCAGAAAGCCCCAGCCAATCTCTCATCGAAACTCTAAAAGTAACAAATACCGCCCAACCCAACAGTAAATCATTCATCAATCATCTATCATCCAAATGCCAACTGTCTGTCTACTGTCACCTGGCCATTAGTGAAACATCATTGAACTTGAACGCAAACTTTGAAACACACAACCGCACATGAAAAATTGATCACCTGTCAAAAAAAAACGAAATTGAAATTGAAACATTTTAGTGAGTCGTTGGGTTCATCGTCGGCTGGGCTTCGCACATTGCAAGATTGGCCTTGCTTTCTGCCCTTCTCTTCCTAAGAGGCTGAGGAAGCTGATGCATGTGCACAGTGCAAAATCAAATAGTTAGTTAGTTAATAGTTGATACGAATCATACTATACTACTATACTCAGACTCAGACTGTAGTCTGTAGAGCATTATTATGTGATAGATATCGACATCGACATCGATATATGATATGGTCCATATGAGTCATATGAGTCATATGAATATGGTAAGTTAGACTAACAGTTAGACCAACCGACATCGATACCAGCCACCCCTGGGATATTAAATACGGGATGCTACTCAAACTGATGCTGACATGAAATAAGATCGTCAGAGCCAGAGCTATCAACATCTGCTGGATTGACCATGTTGCAAAATCTGAGAGACTATCCGATTATCTGGTTCTAAACTTCATGATTCATAATTCATAATCAATCATGAACCCTGAATAATCATCAATCAACAATCAACACAACTTAACAGTTACATAATGAACAGTTCATTTAACAGTAACATAATCTGAAATCTGAAAGTGCTATCACTGCTGAAAAAAGTTGATCCACAACACACTCTGTTGATATCATATCGGCACTGTCTCACAGTCTCACACGAAACCAAGCATCGCCCCCAAATATGCTTTACCAATCCGAATACCAGATCCCATGTGTGCCAGAATGGGCCCGGCCATACCAGATTGCTTCACCAAGTTTGATGCGACCTGTTCCTGAGCGATGTATGGTTTTCTTGCTCATGACTCATGACGACTCATTACTCATTGACTCATTGCCAATGCCAATGCAGAAGCCATACAGCCTACTTCAGCCTACAGTCATCTGCAGTCTACAGTCTACAGTCATTGTCATTGTCATAGTCGAGTCTAGTCTAGTCACTAGTCTAGTCAAGTCTACAGTCTACAGTATACAGTATACAGTATACTAGACTATACAGACTATATGACTATATAGTATGTAGTCTACGGGTCTACACAGTCTATGCAGCCTTCAAGGACATGACATGCTTACTGCTTACTGCTGACTTCTTACTTACTTGTCTGCCAGGTCGTTTTACAGGAGTTGCAACTAATTGCAATTGCAATCGACCAAAACTGAACACTGAAAACTGAAAACCGAAAACCCATCAAAAACATGTTTCTCATTCTCTACTATGTTGCTTATTGCACGATAAAATTCCGTCTCGTCCCACATGCAGAGCTGAACAGTCATGTAGTTCTTGCAGTCCCGGGTTAGGCACCCGTCCACCTTATTGGAAGCGAAAACCAGAGCTGAGTTTCCCGCTGCAAAAATTGGCAATCATTTTTGTTCGGAAGAACAACCCAAATACAGTTTGAAGTTGAAGTTTGAACATACATGGCCATAGGCCATAGGCCATACAATACATACATTACATTACATAACATAATATTATTAAAAACCAGTTTAAATTGAATCGTTTGAAGTTTGAAGTTTGAACACAAATGTTGGTCATGAGAGTCATGAGGGTCAATAAAAATGACGAACCTTTAATGGACTTTCATGGTGGTAAAACTCTGTCAGTCTGTCTGCAGACTTGGGCACCAATTGTTTGACAAACCTCTTCTGCAAATTGAGAACAACAGTCGCCACGTTAAACTTGGCATTCTTCACGAAACGTTGGTCAAAAGTTTCCTGATTGGCATGTGCTGACAGCAGGTTTTGTTTGCAGTCTATGGAAAATGAATAATATTAATTAGTGGGATAACCCCCAAAAAAAAAAACGACCATCACATCACTAATCAAGCACCAGGTTCACCTAGTTGACATGTCAGCAGTGCAGCTGGTCTGCCTAACAATCCAGTCCTTTCCGACACTAGACTTAGCGCCGATACGAGATGTCGTGCCACTTGTGAAACGTGGGCATCAGCTATTCTACCAGGCAAAAACGATGCTGCAATTTGTAATTGAGCCTTAGTTGTTTCAAAAAGAATGATCCTGACTCCAGACAAATATTATATATATAATTATAATATATATTATATTATATATTTTTTTATCTATATATTATATTATTAAATATTATGTTATGATATAATTTAATATGTATTTAAATACATATTAAATAATAAGATAATAATATATATATATATATTTATTTATTTATATGTATTTATATATACATATATACAGTTATATACATGCCGTGCCGAAAAAAAAATCCACAAAAAGTGCATGGCATGCCCATACCCATACTGTCTTGGTCTGGGTTAGGTAAGGTACTCCAAAAATACGAATTCAACTGCTGCTACCGTCACCCAAAAAAATGGTTGCAACCAACATGAAAAACATTGGACGATGTCTGCTAAGGCACATCCACATCTTTTGTTGATGCTTGGCTAGGGCTGGATTTGTCAGAACAAAAGGAAGAAGCCCTGCCCACTGCTCTTTTGCAACCCCTGGCCAGCCAACACAAGCTCTGCCTCTTGCTGCTAGTGCCCTCTGCAGCAGTCACGGGCACAAAGTCGAGAGGGTCCATGCTTGCTATGCGGCTATGCGAAGCAAGTGGTGGACAGCTTAGAAATAAATCAAAAATAAGCACTACAGCACTACATCAAATACCTTGTCTAGTCGTAAAATTTACGACGATTTTTTTGACAGCCCTGCCCCCCCTCATATTGCTATGTGGCGAATTTCCAAATCAATATGAATATGTCCAAATGTATTCCATGTCAGTTATAGTTATATCATGTCTGACAAAAAAAATAAGGCTCTGTGCGCAAACCGGGCTTGGCATGACTGCATGCTGAGTTGCGGCCGGGCAAAGTAAAACTATAACATGCCGTGAAACGGGATTATGTTGTAGTTATAGTTATAGTCTAGTCATAATAATTTATAATGTTATGGTTGATGGTTGATGTGAATGGATGCCCCGTGTGAGACCACCAAAACAATAATTGTTTGAAACGTTCTTTCTGGCATTCTTTCTGGCATGTATTCTGACATTCTTTTTGGCATATTATATAATATATATATATTCTGAAATTGTTCCTGGCATCTATTCTGGCATTCTATCTGACATTCTGTGTGGCTTTCTATCATCTGACATTCTTTTCTGGCATTCTCTCTCTTCGGGCCCAGGCCCAGTCCACAGCGTCCAGAGCTCGACATATGAGGTTCAGCGACGAGCTGGCACAGAGGAAGCAGAATGATGAACTGCACCTGCATTAATATCTAGAAACCATCACCTGGCAGGTGTGTAATAATGTTTTTCCCCACTTGTCAGGTGATAGTTGTTAGGTTTGATTTGATGTCAGCTATCTATCCGCTGTAAGTCCAGATCGCAGTGGTCCTCACCGGACCCGAACAGCAACCTCTGGATCAAAGTGATTCCCGCCGGACCTCAACTGCAAGCTCTAAATCGCAATGTTCCCCGCCGGACTTGAAAAGCAAACTCAGGATCAGAGCGTTCCCTGCCCGACCTAAACTGCAAGCTCTATAGCCTCTAGATCGCAGTGTTCCGCGCCAGACCCGAACAGCAACCTCTGGATCAAAGTGATTTCCGCCGGACCTCAACTGCTAAATCGCAGTGTTCCCCGCCGGACTTGAACAGCAAACTCAGGATCAGAGTGTTCCCTGCCCGACCTCAACTGCAAGCTCTGGCCTCTAGATTGCAATGTTCCGCGCCAGACCCGAACAGCAACCTCTGGATCAAAGTGATTCCCGCTGTACCTCAACTGCAAACACTGGATTGCAGTGTTCCCCGCCGGACTCAAACAACAAGCTCAGGATCAGAGTGTTCCGCCGGACCTTAACCACAAAGAATCTCCCAATATAAACCATATTGATAAACCATATTGAATTAAAAAAAATCTATACAGATTCCAAATACATTTGCCAGAAATAATGTCATAGTCATGAGTCATAAGTAATAAGTCATAAGATATAACTGATATAACTGATATAATTGAAATGATATAACGATATAGCCTATTATAGCCAACATGAATGCTTCGAGAAAAGTGTTTTTTTGCAAAATAGCTAAAACAACAAAAACACCAAAAACAATGTTTTTTGCAAAACGATTGAAACAACAAAACCTTAAAAAAACTAGTTTTCTTTGTTTTAATGAAATGCAAAACTCTACGTTTTTTAAGGGTTTTTAAGTTTTGCTATGTTTTGACTGGGCCCGATAGAAAACGATCCCACAGGCCCGGAACGTCATTCCTAAGTCATACAGGTTTTGAGTGGCCGAAAAATTGTGAAGGATGGCAAGAAGAATCCCTGTTGAAGTTCATCAAAAAGCATGACATGTATGAAGCTTTGTGCGATGGTTGCGCACTTGGCCTGGTTGACAAGAATGGTGATCCTCACCTCAAAACATGGAGAGTGGTTACCACAAACCGGAAATTGGCCATTGACTTGAGTGATTACAGATGTCAGCATCCGAAGGGTTTCAAACATAGTCCTCTAGAAGGTGCTGCAACTGCAAGGTCGGCATTTTACACCGACAAGTTAGCACAGACAGTGTCTAACAGCCTTTATCCGGACAACCAAGTGCCGGCAATGCCAACAGAGCCATTCGTGCAGGGTCCGCATGTTCCTCGCAGAATCCAAGCAGGTGTCCATCAGCTGATTGAGCGGCGTGACTGGTACAAGTATGAGGGGTCTTCCGAAGCAATCCGAAATGAAAGGGGTGGTCTAGTAGCCAACGAAGTCTGGGATCCAAAGAAAATAATCCCCAAACAACAATTGTTGGACTCGGGTGAAGAGTATAATCTTGGAACCTTAATGACCATCATGAGTATGAAACATGCTGAAAGTAAAGAGCTTCGAAAACTGAAAGCCCGAATAGTTTTTCGTGGTGACAAGATTGTGGATGAGTCGAACAACATAGCAATCCTGCAAGAACTGAAGGTCAATCCTTCTGGGATTACTTCG
>Ga0126342_10011314_pt1:7500-15949 | contig 15949 bp, 8 predicted proteins | sample Cyp1metagenome_FD_92528 | JGI IMG/M metagenome (GOLD analysis project Ga0126342, IMG submission 92528) | Coral microbial communities from Lord Howe Island, Old Settlement Bay, Australia - Cyphastrea 1 metagenome | ecosystem: Host-associated > Invertebrates > Cnidaria > Coral ... | reverse complement strand
TTTTGGAGCATCAGATCTGTAGGTTTGCTAAGATGATTTTGCGTGACAGGTGCAGCACTTCGTATGACCTGGCATCAATTTTTCGTGGCAGGCGCAGTACTTTAGACAGGTGGAGTGGAAAAACCGCAAGACGCATTGGTACGAGATGGTACGAGGCTGTCAGCGCTGCACTCAACTTTCCATTTTTGGAGGAAGTCTCGCAGAATTGTTTCGTTTTTGACGTTGTCAAGTTCAAAACTTGAGGACGTCTCGCAGAATTGCTTCGTTTTTGATGTTGTCAACTTTGAAAAATGAAGAAGTCTCGCAGAATTGCTTCGTTTTTGACGTTGTCAAGTTCAAACATTGAGAATGTCTCGCAGGATTGCTGCGTTTTTGATGTTGTCAACGAAAAAATGAGGGCATCTCGCAGAATTGCTTCGTTTTTGACGTTGTCAAGTTCAAAAATAGAGGGAGTCTCGCAGAATTGCTGCGTTTTTGATGTTGTCAAGTTCAAAACCTGAGGATGTCTTGCAGAGTAGCTGCGTTTTCAAGCTTGCAGATATAGACAGGTAGATAGATAGATAGATTAGAGAACTAGATAGATAGATAGATCGTTAGATAGATAGATAGATAGATAGACAGATAGATGGATGGATAGATAGATAGATAGATAGATACAAAGATAGATACAAAGATAGACAGATAGACAGACAGACAGACACAGACAGACAGACACAGACAGACACAGACAGACACAGACAGACAGACAGAGACAGACAGACAGAGACAGACAGACAGACAGACAGACAGAGACAGACAGACAGACAGAGACAGACAGACAGACAGAGACAGACAGACAGACAGACAGACAGACAGACAGAGACAGACAGACAGACAGACAGACAGACAGAAAGAAAAACAGACAGACAGACAGACAGACAGACAGACAGACAGACAGAGAGAGAGAGAGAGAGAGAAGAGAGAGAGAGATAGATAGATAGATAGATAGATCGAAAGATCGATAGATCGATAGAAGTAATTGCAGCACTTGCAAGCACTTTTTGTTTATCTCCTGGCTTTTTTTACGAGTGCACGGTGGAATGCCGGGCCAAGTACCTGGCTCATTTCAAGCAATCCCAAGGTCGAAGGAGGCACAAGAAAAAGACGAGGACAAATTGTATTTATATAATAAGAGAACATATTTTCAATGGCCATTTCAGGAACCTAAATTGGAGGTACCTACCATATATAAGGCCTATATAATAAGCCTATGTAAGGGAATATCCCCACAACATATAGTCTTATATGGTACAGTAACTCCATTTTAGGATCCTGAAATTCCCATTGATATTCGGATATTTGGCCTTGATTTCCAGGATACGGATATCATTTGAAGCGCAGAACTCTGTTGGTGCCTGTCCTATCCTTTCCGTGTATTGATGGTCTGAAGTCAGATAGTGAGGCCACAAGGTCATGGTATTCAAACCGATCATGAAATAAGTGGACTCTGAGAAACAAATGGAAACAAGTCTCTCTCTCTATCTCTCTGTTTAATACAAAAAGAAAAATACAGCAAACACCAGCAAACAAACCTGATTTGACAAAGTGGTCTTGAGGAACCTGAATCCCATGCTACATAGCTTCACACACATCAGGTCAGCCCAACCACACTGTGGCATTCTCAAGTTGGCTGATACAATTTCAGACATGCATCAATTACAACAAGATCCGGCATGATCCAGTGTAAGCAGCCCCAAACCCTATGGTTATTAACCCTATTTTTTTAAGGTTCAAACATCAAGTTACAATCGCTCTTTCGGAAAGTAAAACCAGAAACCCATGCTGATTTCACATGGGACACCAAGACCGATCAAAATCGAGGAACTGTGAGACAAGAAGGTATCCAACTGTCCAGAGTCGACCAACTGGCTCTTGTTGTAGTCATTGATGCCGTCATCTGGGGCTCGTTGGGGGACCCGGACACCCAACAAAAAACAGCAGGTTGGGGGCCCCAACTTGCGCACACATCCGAAAAAAATCGAGTTGGCCAAAAGAAAGATTAAAGCACCAAACTACGGGATATTTAGCCACCAGAAATGGTGATTTCACCACAAGAATGCACAAGAATGTGATGGTTAGTGCTCATGGCCAAAATTGGGTCAAGGTGTCTTAAAGTTGGACCTTTTGATCAATATCTGTAGACAAGTGCCTATGGGATCACAAGAACAATACCAAGTTTCAAATGTACTCAAATCAATGTCCTTCTGCGTTGAATTTCATCGTTCCCTGATGCATCCACCTCTTTACGCGGGCTGGAACCGCGACCACAAAAACGCCTTGCGATGTCGAAGTGGAATTGATGTGTGTATGCGTGTTGCTGCTCACTTCTTTCCAATCACTCTACCAATCTTAAGCAGCAAAACACAGGTAGGGCATAGCTGGGAGAATTAGTATAACTATGTGTAATTTTCAATTCAGAAATATACATGTTAGATTAATCACCCAATTCGAACCATCATGTTCGCTGACCTTGTTGCGAGGTTGCTACAATTTACCGAGGTCATAGCCAGGAAAAAGATACCTATCCCATCCCATCATCACATATATTCATTATACATATATATATATATGTGATTTATGTGTGTATTATATATACATACACGCACGCGCACACACACAAACAGACCATATTTTACATGTATACATTATATTATATACACGTACTGGTTGGTAAATGTATTTATTACAGCATCTCATCAGTTAGGTCATGTCATCATCCCCAATAAACAAATTACAGCAGGTTGCGCTGGTTAAGCCATCAAATCCTTGGGACAATTAAGGCATCAAATCTGCAGTTAAAGTTCGGAATATGTTCATCAACCATCAATTGAACGTCATGATTAAAACATCCCTATCTTCAGTGATTAAAACATCCTAAAACCCTCTTTTTTAGTCTTAGTCTAAGTAGTGCTTAAAAACCATTGAACAACAATTGCCATGTTCAACTAGATCCCTTCCAAAGTTCATCCCACCTGAATCCAAGATAAGCAAACTAGAACAGCCGGCCTGAGACTGAGCCGATGCCACCGTTGGTGGATCTCAAGATCTCTCCAAATCCTTGGCCGAAACGCTTGTGGGGAACCGAAAGAAGAACCGCCACTCACAAAACATGAAACATAGAGAAACATGTCAGAATCAATGCCATGATTCATGATACATCATGATACGTACTATATATAGAAAAACCGTAACAAGAAGTGAACCAAAATCCAAACATGATAAGCACAGCTGGAAAAAACATGAATTTAAAAAAGTCAACACCCCTGAGGCCCATCAGCCCATGGCCATGGCTATGGCAATTTTTGTGCCGTTGCCCATGGCAGGTGCGTCATTTTGGGTTGGTGATGTCTATGGTAAAGACGGTAGTTTCACTACGGATAGATTGGTATAGCATTGGTTGATGAACTTGTATTGATAGCAGTTGTCAACTGTTGTCAACTGTTGTCAACTGTTGTCAACTGTTGTCAACTGTTGTCAACTGTTGTCAACTGTCATGAAACCATCAAACCTACAGTCTCTTCTTGGTTAACTGCTCAATCCTTTGGCTCAAGCAGTGTATCGAATGGAACACATGGTTTGGCAATGAACATGTAGAACTGCTCACAGCCACCTGGCTTGTTAGCTATGTTGGTTTATCACTCCAATAACTGTGCGTAGTATAGTATATAGATATACCGAACTGGTCACTGGCGTCAAAATAAACCAAGAAACATAACTGAGGGGGCGGGGGGTGGTCACCTTGAATAACTCAATTCTCTTAGCCATATTCAGCAGTGTTCCCGGCGGTTCTAACATACATGGCAGAACATCCGCTCCGTGTCTTCCTCACAGTCGGCTTAATAGTAGCCCTGAACTTGGTGCAATGAGTTCTTGGCGGAGAAACTGAGGTTGAGTGAGACCTCAGTATATGTCTCCGGACCGAATTCCAAGCTCAGGAGAGACAATGTCTCCTTTTGCATTTCAAGATGGCTGGAATGTTTCCCGAACTGCCGCGCGGCTTCGCCCGCAGCAAAATTGAACTTCGGTGGACTTTGCACCATGGACAAACACCATTTTCAGTTGGTAAATCAACCATAAATGGCCATTTTCAAGCCATTCATGAAGTGCATCATCTCGGAAAGCGCCATCTTCATCAAAGCGCACGATCTTGGGCCCTTGGGCTTCAGACTTTCAGCCCATCTTGAAACGTTTGATTCTGTTAATCCAATTCCCAAAAATGAATTCACAATCCACCAGCAGCTTTCCTAATATGGAGCTTTCCGTCATGGGGGTACCCCCGGTTCTCATCCATTTAGTTTATAGGATGGCTTTTCAGAAACCATTCAGCTAGGGTACCCCCATGACTATGGAACCCCAGGTTTCCCCATCCGCCAAGCATCGATCCAACAGCACCGACGAGGTCGTGCCACGCAGAAAGGACAAGTCGTGCAGATGCGCGGTGCAGCGCTGGCTCTGGTGGTGCTCCAGTGTCCTCAAGAGATGCTGGACATAGCTGGGAAATGATGGGGATTTTATGGGGACTTAGTGGGAATTGAGTGGGATTTAAGAGGATGTTTGACGATTTCTTCACGGATTTTCCAGCCAGCCATGTTTGATCACTCGAACGGTTGGACAAAAATACACCCAATGACTGGGCCCCCAACATGGATAGATCCAATACCAAGCCGGGTATCTGATAACGATTTTGGTGGTGGGATTATTCATCCACCAAAATCAGCGGATGGATTCTTCAAACATGCAAAATAAACAGTTTGATTGATTGACCTAAAGAAAATGAAGGACATGGGAATTTGGCTATATTTTTGTTTGTTGGAGAGAACCGTGATGCATACTATCGCCAAAGAAGTTGGGAAGCATGATGTTCACGTAAGATATGCGGGGATGGATGCTGGGATGCAATGGAGTGTCTGGTAACGGGATGTTGATGTATAGTGGGATATAATGGGGTGCAATACTGCTGAACATCGCAGCACAAACAGACATGGCGGATCAAAGCAAACAACATGAGGTTTGATCCAACAGAAAAGAGCATTTAATATGATCTAATTTGTGAGGACAGATCAACAAATCAGGTTCATTGGCATTCGGAGTCGCTGTGTGGCTTTATATGCCAATTCTAGACTGGTTAAGCCTCGTCGATTGATATATTAGGCTGCTATGTTGCTGCTTCAGATCAGATCAGTTGTTCTCCAATTCAACAACCGACCGGGCTTTCCTCATCTGGAGCTATCCTTTTACAAAAACATTGTGCGTTCCGCCACAAATGCAAGGAATAAAAAGTAACAACATAGTGGGACACTGGATCATTATCTAAGTATAACCAAGTGACTTTTTTGCACACATCTAGATCTGTAGTACAATCTTCATGGATTCTGGGAGTGATTTGGATCTTAAGTGCCTTGTGAACTGGTGTGTGGATTCCGAGCACTGGTATTGTGAGCATGTTGAGATGAAGGGATCTCTGGCGAGTAGCACTTCCAATGAACAACGACATCAGCATGAAAAGGCCTATTCTGGGTTCAATCATGTATTAATTGACTAGTGCATATACCTATATATATATATAGATACAGGAATGATACAGGTATGTATCCATGTCTGTGTGTAATCCCTGCTCCCTAGTGCTAAAACACCCCCCAAATGGTAAACACATTGATCTATGTTTATTATTAAGGGGTATTTTGTATTAGGTTGCCCCGAATACTCCAATGAAAACCTTAATCATAAAATAAAGCAATTCGATTTCAAATTTGAATACATCCATGTTTAAAACTTATCTAAACTATTGCCAAAAACTGGATTTCGAAGCTTTCCCCTACTATTCCAATGAAAACCCAAATAATAAAAATAAACAAACTTGATTTCAAATTTGATTAAATCCCCTATGAAAATCTATTTAAACTATTGCCAAAACAGGATTTTGAAGCTTTCCCTTACTATTCCAATGAAAACCCAAATAATAAAAATAATAAAAATTGATTCAATCCGTGTTGAAAATCTATTTAAAATATTGCCAAAAAACTGGATTTTGAAGCGTTCCGCTAATATGCCAATGAAAACCCCAATTTAAAAAAAAAACGCATATTTGATTTCGAATTTGATTAAATCCCTCATGACAATCTATTTAAAATATTGCCAAAAACTGGGTTTTGAAGTTTTCCCCTAATATTCCAATGAATAAAACCCTAATGGTAAAAATAAAAAAAATAAAACTTGTGAGATGTGACCCTGATAAAAACATTAAAAAAATGCACTCCCATAGCGTCTTGCTCTCAATAAAAAACCTCCAGGTACCATTCTATTATTATTAATACGGGGTACAAATACAAACCATTATTTCACCATCCTGGATGTTCAATTAGCACAATTAAGAACGCACCGACCAAAAAAAAAGGAACTTGCCAATCCATTCCTATTTTTATGAATTGGTGGAGTCTCAGTAATAGGGAGAAGAGATTATATCTAATATGGACATATACACATTATAATCATTAATCAGATAATTCATATATATATAAATTATAAAATATAAATATTCATTTACAGTATGGCACGATGATTGCATTCTTCAACTACCCATTTAAGATCATCCACTGAGGTTCCGATGGCTCCTGGAAGTCGAGTCTTGCTCAGTCTCCTCAGCGGTTTCCTGCGCAGCCATGGCCATCCATATCTAGTCGTCCCGCCAGGAGTTCCCCAGGCAACTGCATCCTCTGAAATCAGATCCAAAAGGCGACATGCTACAGCTTCGCCCCGAAATACGGAGCCCCCCAAGAAACCACTATATGCATTTGTCCATGCCCTAGAAACACAAGAAAATGGCACTCAGCACTCAAGGGGAAAGAAAAAATATCATGGGGTGTTTACCACAAATTGATAGGCCTTTGCTTCCTCACCAAAGAACAAGACCCATTTCAAAGTGGTCACACAACGAAGTGCAAGGAAATCCTAGCCCCAACATACATGTTAATACTTCTATGTATTTCTACTATATAAGTATGGGATTTAGATATACACCTTTTGTATCCTTTGTCAATAAAAAATATATATATATATATAGATACGTAGATAGATAAATAAATAGATAGATAGATAGATAGGAAAGAAAGAAGGAAAGAAAGAAAGATAGATAGATAGATAGATAGAGAGAGAGATAGATAGATCGATAGATCGATAGATCGATAGATAGATAGATTAGGTTAGATTAGGTTAGATTAGACTAGATTGGTTTTGATTAGATTAGATTAGATTAGATAGATAGATTAGGTTAGATTAGGTTAGATTAGATTAGATTGGTTTTGATTAGATTAGATTAGATAGATAGATTAGATTAGATTAGATTAGGTGAGATTAGATTAGTTTAGATTAGATTAGATTGGATTAGATTAGATTAGAATAGATAGATAGATTAGATTAGATTAGATTTGATTAGATTTGATTAGATTAGACTAGACTAGATTAGATTAGATTGATAGATAGTTAGATAGATTAGAGAGAAATATAGAAATAAAAAACAAAAAAAAATAGAAATATAGACAAAAATCAAGATAGAAAGATAGAGAAATAGAAAAACAACAATATAGATAGACAAATACACTAGATAGAAAGATAGATAGAAATATATTTTAAACAATATAGAAGGCAGATACACCCGATAGAAAGATAGATAGATAGATAGATAGGTAGATAGATAGATAGATAGATCGATAGATCAGTATAGATCGATAGATCGATAGATCGATCGATCGATAAATAGATAGATAGATAGATAGATAGATAGATAGATCAATATAGATCGATAGATCGATAGATAGATAGAGATAGATAGATACATAGACAGACAGACAGACAGACAGACAGAGAGAGAGAGAGAGATAGATAGATAGATAGATAGATAGACAGATAGATAGATAGATCGATCGATAGATAGATAGATAGATAGAAAGAGAGAGATAGATAGAAAGAGATAGATAGATAGATAGATAGACAGATAGGTAGATAGATAGATAGATACATATATACATAGATAGATAGATAGATAGATAGATAGAAAGAGATAGATAGATAGATAGATAGATAGACAGATAGGTAGATAGATAGATAGATAGATACATAGATACATAGATACATACATAGATAGATAGATAGATAGATAGATAGATTAGTTTCTACATCAATATCCATAGAACCATACATCCAATTGTCAGTTTCTGTGTATTGGAAGCAATATTACTGGGACCCAACCCCAGGCAGCTCCGTCTCAACCATCACTGCACCATGGCAGGACCATGCGCTCCGGGTGCTCCCGGGCTTTCCGCTGGCGTTTTCTTCGGGCCGGAACCAACGCTGCGGTGGCAGGATACCACGGCCCTGGTCTGAAAAGGGCGGTTTAGCCATGAAGAAAAATCCT
>Ga0126342_10011314_pt1:0-2500 | contig 15949 bp, 8 predicted proteins | sample Cyp1metagenome_FD_92528 | JGI IMG/M metagenome (GOLD analysis project Ga0126342, IMG submission 92528) | Coral microbial communities from Lord Howe Island, Old Settlement Bay, Australia - Cyphastrea 1 metagenome | ecosystem: Host-associated > Invertebrates > Cnidaria > Coral ... | reverse complement strand
ATGTAGACTACTATCTAGCATACAGCCTAGTGAAACATCAACTAAACCAACCTAAATAGAAATCATCCATTTCAATAGGATTTTTCATTATAAACTAGCCATCTTAGGGGTATTCCCCATTTACTGTATGGAAACCAACCTAAATAAGACAATACCAACTGAAATCCTGACTCAAATCAATGAACTAAACCAACCTAAATAAGACAATCCCATTAAATCGAAGCTAAAATCATGATTTGATGCAATTTATACCGATGAAACACCTAACTGAGCTAAAGGTTGACAACCTGAGCTCACCTAGCACAGCGCACCTCGGGTCCATAGCCACCTGCCACGTAGAGCTTGCCGCCCAACCTGTGTGGTTTCATCATGGCTATCATCCTCCCAGGGAGGGTTAGAAACCTATCAAGCCACAAGTGAATTTGAGTTGAATATGAAGTACTCAGATCAATAACATGAACTAAGCAAGTTACCAAGTTTTGAACTTCCGAATATGGCATAATCATGTGAACAAAAAATCATATCATTAGGGATAGAACTATGAATAAACAACTAATGGATCAAAGCGGTACCAGGTACCACACCCTGATCCTGGCATGATGTAAATTAAACATCAGCAACGCAACAAATCAACGCGAATAGTTCATTAGTGTAATTAATATATAATAATATTTACAGACACAAACAAAAAACATACATCATGTAAACTCATCAATCCTCCAGAATGTTTGCTATTCACCTATATAGGGGTTTCCGAAAATAGGGTTACTCCCCACATCATCCAAGTCATGGATGACTATGACTTCGTATTGCAAGACTATGACTTCGTATTGCAACCTATGGTGACGACTGGGGATCCCCCATTTTGGAAAACCTCCATATGGTAATATGGTGATGATTATTTATGGACTATGCTATGGTTATGATAATTATGGACTATAGTTATGATAATTATGATAGTTAGGATTCATTATGGATCATACCACACCTAAAAAAAACTAAGCTAACCATAACTAACCATAGCTAAATATTATGGATCATACCTTTAGCCAGCTTTCCTCCGTCTTTCAGATGTCTCCCCGAGTCCAAGCGGCGCTGTCATGGTGTGCGCCGCGCGTGGCGTCAGCAAAGGGGGCACCTTCTGCCACCTGAGAAGCGGCGTGCAGCAACGCAGGCGGGTCCGGGAAATGTTTCAAGATCTTCAAGGGAAAATCACAGAAAACAATGGGAAAATCATGGGAAAACATGGGAAATCGTCTGAACATTTTAGGGAAAATCTGTGAAAATCGTATGAAAACTTAAGGGAACATCTATGAACATCTATGAAAAAGTAAGAGAAAATTGAAAGGAAACATCCAAATTCCACAAAATTTAAAGAACTCCATTGAATTCATGGGACAGTCAAACAAATGGAAAAATTGTATCTGATTAAAATTTGATACAATATACAATAAAGGTGTTGATGGAACATCTTGAAAAAACAATCATTGGGGAAATTTCAGAGACACAAATGGTGGACTCCTCCTCCACAGCAAAGGTTCCGTTAAAACAATCATTCATGATTCATCCATTGTTTGTTGCAAAGTAGTGTATCTAACCTAACAAAGCGGGATGTAACCAAATTGAGGGTATTCATAGAAGCCAAAGTCATGAGGATGAAACCATATGTTTTTGACCAAACAACCGGTAGGATGTATCAATGCAAAAATCACATCTATAAATCTATAAATGTTTATTATCGCCAAAGTCTTGCAAGCATGCTGTCCATAGAAAAAACTATATACTATTCCATTGCATGATCTAATTCGGAATTCGGAACACTGATGGATGGATCCTCAAACATACCCTCTGGCCATCAAAAATGGAAAGACCCCCATTCAGTTCGATGATTTTCACATTGTCCCTCCTTGAATGCACATTTTCATTCCAAGATTTCCCAGCTAGTGATGATAAAAGGATCACTTTGGAGCACAGTCAAAAGCATCACTTTGGAACACAGCCATTTTGGCATAGCTTTGGAACACAGAAAACTACATCACATCAGACCACAGCCAAAAAAAAAAAACAGACATCAAAATTACTGACGGGCGCAGCACTTTGGAAGCCTCCCGCGTTCCAAAGCGATGCCTCTACCAAAAAATGCCCCAATGAGAAATGCAGTCTTTAGGTTGATGTCACCAAGTGCCACGCCTGCCACACAAAATGAACGTCGATGTCACCAAGTGCCACCAACCCCTGCCACACAAACTGTACGTTGCCAATCCTGACAGTAGCAATGGTTCTACCTTTTAAGCTTTGGGGGGGGGGTGTGGGGGTTGGGTTAGGGTTCACGACTCTTCACGGTTCAGGGTGTTAAAATGTTTCTAATCATGTGCCAATCCTGAAAATGCCAAAAGGTTCTACCTTTAAGCTTTTGGGGGGTGGGGGGTGGTTTAGGGTTCACATCATGTGCCAAAACTGACAGTAACAATGGTTCTACCTTTTAGGGTTTTGGGGGGGT
>Ga0126342_10011313_pt1 | contig 15950 bp, 4 predicted proteins | sample Cyp1metagenome_FD_92528 | JGI IMG/M metagenome (GOLD analysis project Ga0126342, IMG submission 92528) | Coral microbial communities from Lord Howe Island, Old Settlement Bay, Australia - Cyphastrea 1 metagenome | ecosystem: Host-associated > Invertebrates > Cnidaria > Coral ... | reverse complement strand
GGATAAGGAGGATAAGGAGGATAAGGAGGATAAGGAGGATAAGGAGGATAAGGAGGATAAGGAGGATAAGGAGGATAAGGAGGATAAGGAGGATAAGGAGGATAAGGAGGATAAGGAGATAAGGAGGAGGAGCAGGAGGATGGGAAGGAGGAGGAGGAGGATGAAGATGTTCAGGGTGCTCAGGATGATCAGGATGATGAGGATGATGAGGATTATGAGGGAGAGTGGATGATAAGGATATGATGATGATGACGATGATGATGATGATGATGATGGTGATGGTGATGGCGATGGTGATGGTGATGATAATGGCGATGACGATGATGACGATGATGATGATGATGGTGGTGGTGATGATGATGATACGGATTATAGGGATAATGATGGTGATGGTAAGAAAGAGGAGGATGAGGAGAATGAGGATGATGAGGATGATGAGAAGGATGATGATGATGATGATGATGATGACGATGATGATGATGATGATGATGATAATGAAGGGGGTGATGAGGAGGAGGAGGAGGAGCAGGAGGAGGAGGAGGATGGTGAAGATGAGGAGGGTGAGGAGAAAGAGGATGATCAGGATGAGGAGGGTGATGATGAGGAGGAGAATCCGGATGAAAAGGATGGTGAGGGTGATGGGAATGATGAGGACGATGAACATGATGAGGATGAGGATGGTGATGATGATGATGATGATGATGAAGCTGATGAGGATGCGGATGATGATGAGGATGATGAAGATGAAAATAATGAGGAGGAGGAGGAGGAGGAGGATGAGGACAATGAGGATAATGAGGCTAATTAGGATAATGAGGATAATGAGACTAAGGATAAGGATGATATGGATGATGTGGATGATGTGGGTGATGTGGATGAAGTGGATGATGTGGATGATGTGGGTGATGAGGAGGAGGAGGAGGAGGAGCAGGATGAGGAGAAAAACGATGATGAGGATGATGAGGATGATGAGGAGAAAGAGGATGATGATGATAATGAGGAGGATGATGAGGAGAAGGATGAGGATGATGAGGATGATGAGGATGAGGATGATAAGGATGAGGATGATGAGGATGAGGATAATGAGGATGAGGATAAGGATGAGGAGGACGAGGATAAGGATGATGAGGATGAGAATCAGGAGGATGATGATAAGCATGATCAGGAGGATGATGAGGAGGAGGATGAGGATGATGAGGATGAGGTTGATGAGGATGAAGAGGATTACGAGGAAATGAGGATGATGAGGATGAGGATGATGAGGATGAGGATGATGAGGATGAGAATGATAAGGATGAGGATGATGAGGATGAGGATGAGGTTGATGAGGATGAGGATGAGGATAAGGATGAGGATGACGAGGATAAGGATGATGAGGATGATGAGGATGAGGATGAGGAGGATGAGGAGGATGATGATAAGCATGATCAGGAGGATGAGGAGGAGTGTGAGGAGGAGGATGATGAGGATGATGAGGAGGACAAGGAGGAGGATGAGGATGATGAGGATGAGGATGATGAGGATGAGGATGATGAGGATGAGGAAGAGGATGATGAGGATGAGGATAAGGATGAGGATGACGAGGATAAGGATGATGAGGATGATGAGGATGAGGATGAGGAGGATGATGATAAGCATGATCAGGAGGATGATGATAAGCATGATCAGGAGGATGATGAGGAGGAGGATGATGAGGATGAGGATAAGGATGAGGATGACGAGGATAAGGATGATGAGGATGAGGATGATGAGGATGAGGATAAGGATGAGGATGACGAGGATAAGGATGATGAGGATGAGGATGAGGAGGATGATGATAAGCATGATCAGGAGGATGACGAGGAGGAGGATGAGGATGATGATGATGAGGATGATGAGGATGATGAGGATTACGAGGATGATGAGGATGATAAGGATGAGGATGATGAGGATGATAAGGATGAGGTTGATGAGGATGAGGATGATGAGGATGAGGATAAGGATGAGGATGACGAGGATAAGGATGATGAGGATGAGGATGAGGAGGATGATAAGCATGATCAGGAGGATGATGAGGAGGAGGATGAGGATGATGAGGATGATGAGGATGATGAGGATAAGGATGAGGATGATGAGGATGAGGATGACGAGGATGAGGATAAGGATGAGGATGACGAGGATAAGGATGATGAGGATGAGGATGAGGAGGATGATGATAAGCATGATCAGGAGGATGATGAGGAGGAGGATGAGGATGATGAGGATGAGGAGGATGAGGATGATAAGGATGAGGATGATGAGGATGAGGATGATGAGGATGAGGATAAGGATGAGGATGATGAGGATAAGGATGATGAGGATGAGGATGAGGAGGATGATGATAAGCATGATCAGGAGGATGATGATGAGGAGGATGAGGATGATGAGGATGAGGATGATGAGGATGATGAGGATTACGAGGATGATGAGGATGACGAGGATTATGAGGATGATGAGGATGATGAGGTCAACGGCGACGACCACCATGACGACTACGAAGATCGCGATGACGTCATGCTCTTGATTTTCTGGTTGGTGCTTTTCGCCGCTGGTGCGGTGGTGCTTTGTTAATAAGGTCAGACTGTGATCATTGGTATGATCTCCATTGCTTGAATATTCCAGTTAGCTACCCAAAAGGCTAGAACCAGTTTCATGATCTTTTGCGTTGTTTCCCAATGAGATCTGATCGCCGTCTTAAAATCACACTTCCCCCTGATGCTGATGCTCATTCAGCTCTCCTACATTGATAGCTTGGTCCCTTAGAACCGTCTACGTTTGCAGAACAGGCTTGATGCAGTTCAAGCCTCTGCCTCCACGAAGCGAAAGCGAGATCGCTCCCAGGTAGTGTGCATGGGATGCAGATCACAGCGTCCGCTGACTTGTGGCATGCTGCAAAGCAGAATGACCTGAAATGTGCACTTGCTCCTTCGTTGGAGTCACACATCTGTCAAGCAAGAGTAAGAAAGGTAAGCCATTTGGCAAATTCCCAGACTTGATACAGAGTTGTCTTGCCAAGAGGAAGGACAGTGCGAACAGAAAGTGAATTTTCACGATTTGCCTTCCTTTTTAAGTGACAAGTTCTTACGTCAGTTTGTAAAAGAGATTTCAATTGATTTCAAGCTGGTCTCCTGACTTTGCTGATTTCACTTTCACATGGCACTCTCAGACCTCTCAGATTGTCGTCCAAGAGGCCGCAAGAACCACTGGCCAATAGCTTCGAAGGTTCGATGCCTGAGCTCCACACCCACGAGTCCAACAAGTGCTACCTACCTTGCAATGCCTTTGAATGGCTTGATAACATTTGATAACAATCAAATCCTGTACCAAAATGCACCAAACTGATCCTGATATATCCTGAGCCTCACTTCAAGAATCACTCTGAAGTAGCTTGCCCTGAAAAACAGATATGTGCAGGACTCCATGCGAAAGCTTTGTGCGGGAAAGTTGCAATCTGTGTTTTGTATTTCAGTGGCCACTCGTACGTAACCTTGCTACCAAATCAGGCGCAAATCCGCGACAGGTATGAAGCAAACCACAAATGACAAATCTCAACATCCAGAGCTTCTCCAAATCATGCAATACATCTAGACGTAGAAACCTTGAAAAAAAACTCGATATGATTCAAGTTTCAACCATTGCTAGCTAAAGCCCAAAAATCCAAGCAATGTGAATCTTTGAATCTTCTCGCCAAGATGCCATGCCTATGAGGAAAAGATCAGGACTCAGCGGATGCCCACCCTTGTTGTAGGGAATCATGGCATGAGTAGCGTAGCTGAGCAGAATTAAGATCCAGCCGGCCTGGCAGTCTTGACGGCAAATGCACAAACTCGGTACAAACTTTTGTGTGGCTCTGCCGGCTGGTCTTGTTCAAATCTTCGAATAATTCTAGTAATCCGTCAAATCAGGTCCCAGGATCACTTAAGCCGACATTTTGGATCACTTAAGCCGACCATCTTGGATGTGGATTCACACCTTTACGGTTTATCTTTAGGGGTGGGGACGGGGGACAGGGGACAAGGGACAATGGAATCTTTGAGGAGTACAGGACAAACCTGGCTTTATTGGGGCTCAACGAAGATTTCATCATACATATAAATTGTTCACCATGGCACCAGCCTGGCAAACCTTCCTGTCTATGGGCGGCAAACGGCACAGCTACATTTATATAACAATAGATCTGTGACGTGGGCTCAGCGAGCCCAAAACGTAGGCTCTAGCGAGGTACTGACCATCAAATCACATACCTTACTGACTTGTTTGGCGACATCCAACCTCTCGTCGAAATTTCTTGGTCATGTGATCATTCTACGAATTGTGAAGGCCCGCGATGTTTCCTTCGAAAGGTGGAAACCATCTGCCTTTCGACTCGAAGAATATGTGTTGTCGTTTGTATGCGGGGAAGTTCTGCGTTGATTGCCAAGGCCCCTCTCCACATGTCTCATCTTTACCAACAGGAGTTTGTCTGTCGTATCTCCCTGGTGCATTGCGCTCAGTTGCCTGATCTTCAAATTGTGGAGTAAAATTATTTGCTGCGAGCGCAATCAATTGTAAAAACCTTTCGCGAGAAGTAGGCGTTGATCAAAATATATCAAAATATCATAGAGTCATAGAATATCACCCATATGACTGACTACCCTTATTGGCAGGGCCACTTTAGGCCACTTGGCCTTTGGTTCCAAGAACCAAGGCCACCTTGTGCCAAGTCACAGAGCTGCAATAGCCCCAGCAGGCAGTGAGCGATACCAAAAAGAAAAAGCCAAAGGTCCGAGAGAGGAACATCGGCGCCTTGCAACAAATGAAAACTGCCGAAAGTGCACCAAAACTGCACTGTTCAAGGATAGTCAGACAGTCCCACCAACATTGCAACAGCGAGTCAAGATGCCATCTGAATGCGTCAAGTCTGCCTGACTACTTTGGAGAAAGGAGAATGCCAGCAACCGCTCTGGCATCGTCTTTTTTGTACTAAGAGAGTCACAGGACAGCTGACTGACCAAGGAAAACAGAAGCTTTCGGAATGTGAAACAAGAGAAGCAGCAACTCGAGCAAACGGTTAGAGTTAGAATACTCCATTGGCCATACTTGGAAAGTAAATCGATGGGATAAGCCCGCCACCTTTTACAGCAACTTGGGGTGCGGATAACACGAACCACCGAGACCAAAGATTTCCAAAGTGTCCAAAGTGTCAATCCCGCCAAATCAACCAAGGTGCTTCGAGGATCACTGTTGCTCCACCAGCACCAGATTGCTGAGCAGGCAGGAAAGTGACACTTGGACTCGTACTGGGCATAGAGAATTGCATTGCAAACTACACAGTTTCAAGAAACAAAATCCTTGAATGATTTTGCAAGTGGTTTCATTGCAAACTTCAAAACACACAAGTAGCGATAATCCCAGTTTGCACAACAGTACACAATCAAAATGGTAGATCTGGTTCCTGATACTCAGCTGAGCAATACTGACAATAGTTGTGCTGCTTTTGGCTGTACACTTCCTTCCGGTTTATGCCATGCATTAGGATTTTCTTCCCCTGCAGCTCTGCTGCGCGCAAGGACTCCCCGTCCGTGATGAAGCTGAAGCCTGCGGAAACTGGAGCGGATGTGAACCATCTTGAAATTGCTCTAGTCCTCTGGCATGTAAGCTATGTGTAAGTAGTGACGTATAGTAATGTGATGTGCACGGGAAGTCTTGGCAACGCCAAAGATGCTCTTTCTTTGACTGCTTGGCGACAACCGAATAAAATTTCCACAGGATAAGCGTCTGTAAGTTTCAAGAATGGCACAGTGTTTCTTTTTTTGCTTTCAGCAGTTCAGCACTAGCAGAGCATCTTGGGACAGTCTGACATGAAGCCCCTTGACATCCTGTTTGATCATGTCTGGAATTCGTGTCAGTGATTTGATCATCCTTTTATCCTAAACAGTACCCCAAATGAGTTTTCGTGGTGGGAGTAGAGCTGCAAGCAGCGGTGCTCTATCAATGTGCTCACCGTGCACTGTGACACTTTAGCAGCTCGGCTCGCAAAAGCTGGTTCCAAATCTTCACAGAGAACTTCCAGGGATCCAACTGAGATCATTGATCAGCTAGATTTTTTTAGTGCTGGGATGTGCTGGGATGTGCTGGGCATATAGATTCCATTTCCTTTCTGCACTTATAGACACATCTTTCCTGGTTTCACGGTCGCCCTTCTTTCCTGTGACCTAGACTGCTTCAGGGCCCTGTCAGTCTCCAAAACACGTAAATGGGTGACTGACCGAACTGTAGTAAGAAAGTGATTGATATTATTGAGTCGCCCCAACTGGAGAATCCAAAGAATTCGTTTCTGATTTCAAAAGCTGTGTATGAAAGTCAGGCTGCATAATTACTGTTGAAGAACAGACACTCTCCACAAGCTGAGGCGAGCCCACCTCCTACGAAGAGTACCAAAGACGCTGTTGCCAAAAGGCCGTAAACCGCTGCAATCATTCCTCACCATGCAAAGATCAGATTTCCAGCAAAGTTCACAAATGCAAGGTAGAACTATATATGTATATAACTATTTTGAATGAAGGCAAGAAACCTGATGCAAATATCAAGCAAAGAATTCTTAAGACAAATTTCTCTACCCTGATTTTAGGATCAGGTCAGGATTTTTGCAGAGGTATCCAGAAGCAATTCAATTCCTGGTTTAGGCCGCTTAGGCACTGAGCCGCCATGGAGTTGCAGCGCAGGGGTTCTCAGCTCTCCACTTCAAGACCTGTCTTTGGTGACGGCAGCATTTACCTGTGACATACGTATATACACAGCCACACACGTGCACACACACACACACTTGCTCAGAACTGTCATTGCGAATTATGTTGTGGGATGCATCTTACGTGCAAAACACTTCCATTACACCTGACAGGAATGGGTCGTTGAAGGGACCCGAGAAAAAATTATGGAGCAATCATCGCCATAGCCAGTGGGGTTGCATCATCGTTTTGAGTTGCGCCAACACTCACCCGATTCAAACAGATGGAAAAATTAAAATTGAAATGACATGAAATGAAATTGTCCAGTGAGGGTTCTCGGCTTAGCCCTCTTGCCATTCACACGCACTGATTGCGAAATAATGGAACTTGAATGGAAGCAAGCCCTGAAGAACAGGTGATCACAACTGTGCAGGTACGCCAGACTGGCCAAATCTGGTATCACCGTCTATGGTAAGTGTCTTCCTTGGCAGGAGACTTACCATGATGCTCCTGCCCCCTGCGGATTCAAAATGAAATTGACGTGACTCGAAACCTAGAAGCTTGAAATCACAGGTTAGAAGTTTTACATCTCTTCAGAAGGTGAAGATGAAAGGGAAATGGAAGTGAGGTGACGATGAGACTGAGATACAGTTACTTAACAAGGATACGAGGAGGGGAACGCAAAAGAAAAGGGAAGGAGAAAACACCAACACAAACACACCTGGCCCAGAGCGGGCAAACCCTAAAAAGGCAAGAAAAGAAAAAACGGAGGCCGACGGAAACGGAACAAGACCAGCGGAGGTGGGGGAAGACGGAAGCGCCTAAACCAACCTACCACAGCAAAACCTAACTAAGCCTACCTAAGCACGCACAGGACCCAACCTACCTATAGAGAGAGGCACGCATGAAATAGGGGATCAATGGGGGCTAGTTGGTGAAAAGATGCATCCATCAACCTTTGCAAAGGTTCGTGATCAGGCTCAAGGGCCCTCCAATTTCAAGTCACAACCCTCTGAACGGCTTAAGTGTTCAACCCTTTGAATTGGTGCACAACTAAACCTCACCAGAGACCATGAAGAGAAAAATACCACACCTAAAGTCATGAACCTGCCTGGATTGCATCATGACTGCACTGTCAAATGCTTGAATGTTCATGAGTACCGTACTCTCTTGGGCAAAGCTGAAAAATGGTGAAGCCAGGCACAGCGGCAAGTTGTTGAACCAATCGACAATCGACGATTGAGCCCCGAAAGATGGCCAGCGTGTTGTGTGTGTGTGTGCTGTCTGTGTCTGCCTGAATGTGTATGTCTGTCGTGTACTGTGATGCAATTATATGTTATATGATTGAATCAGCGTATGTGTATACAAATATATATATATAATATGTACAATCCTAGTTTCAAGAAGTGCATGTGTATGTGTATGAGTGGATATGCACCCTTTCAAACTATATCTACATAACGTGCGGCCAGGGGGGAAGGTGCAAAAGCTAGCTGGCTGGGATAAGCATGTAGACGTCCAAATGTTGAAAGTGTGAAATGATGCGAGTGACCATATTATATTAGAACAATGTGCTTATTCATGTGCTGCCAATATATAAATAGTTGAAGAGAAACTAGAACATGGGTAGAAAAAATCGGAAGCCGAAGATCAATGTTTTTTGGGTTCAATGCGTAGACAGAGAATGGGTGCACAGGAGCAAAAGGATAGAAAAAAAGAAAAGAGAAAGAATGAGAGATGAGTGACAAGAATATGGTGAGAAATTTGCCACCAAAACAAAAGCCCAAGATCAATGCTCGGTTCGATGCATAGACTCATAGACAAAGAATGGGTATATGGGTATACAGAAGGAAAGAGACAAATAATGAGAGAGAAAGAAATTTGGAATAAAGGATGTGAGCATAACAATCATTACATGATGTTTTCTATAGAACCCCCGACCGCCAAGGAGGGGAGGGGGGGTATATTCCGGGTATATAACCTTGAAGCGTTCAAGGGATTCCGTCCCCCATGTCCCAGCTAGCTCTCGTGATATCAGGTACAACTCATGCAGTTTCATGATTCAGCTGCCGCTGAATACAGTTTGATGGTACCCAATGGGCTGCAGGGTGCCACTTCCACGTTGTTGCTACAGTTCATCAGACCCGCCTCCTTGATTGGCACGACGAGGGCACTGACTATCATGATTACTGCCACGTAAGCCATCCTCAGTTCACTTTACACGGTGCAAACTTTATTAAATCGATGGCTGTGTGGATACTATCGTAGAAGCCATTTGAATGACATCGTAGAGTCGTAGAACTTCAATGTCGGTTTCATCAATTCCGCTCTCAAGCGCAAGAGTCCCCACGAAGGCAACAGGAGTCAGAGACAAGCAAAGGAATCAAAGGAATCAAAGAATACCGAGCCACTGATACATGGTCCACCCTGGGCGTGCCACCGGGTCTTTCCCATTCACCATCTCGGCAACTGCATTTGCAGCTGTCCCAATAGCAAGAACCAAGAAAAGGCCTGAGCTGACAAGCACTCTGCCAACTCTGCCTTCAATTGTGCCCGATCTCCCTGATTTGTTCGGTTTACTCTATCGTGACCATCTACTCATCGCCTGTTGCGAATCCTGACGTTCACCGAAGGTAGGATAAAACATCTTGCAACAATGAATCTGTCCGTTTCATGAAGCGTCTACGGAGGACATTGGGGCTGCACAGTTGATCACGAATCTTCCACAACTTGATAGAATCACCAACATCTAAACGATCACCTTCAATGCCTCTACAAACTGCATCTATTTCAACGACCTAGTGCTGGTGTTCCTAAAATCTCTGTCCCCTGTGCTGCCCCAGGGACGAAACTCGTATTTGAGAATGCCGGTTTTGGACAGCATGAAAGCAATACCTTGCCAGTGCAAGGCAAGTTCAGTATGTCTGGATGTCCGTGCGCGAGGGCAAACCCACTGACCAAGGGGACTGCCACCGCTTCTGACAAGCCAGAGACTTTGGCATCGGTCTGCAAGCAAACCTGCAATAAGAGTAGCCAAGCGTCCACTGACGACATAAAGGAAAGGCACCACCCACCTCGTGCCGAGCGCCATGCCAGTGGTGCGACTCCAGGGGAGCTGGGCCACTTGACTACCCACACATATCCAGGTGCGCAATTTCAAAATCTTCTGCTGCATCACTTGAATGAAAGGATATTGTCGGTACTGAATAGACTAGGCACCATGGGATTTAGTTCTCACAAAAGACAAGCATCTTTCTGCTTGCAGCACAGTGCATCACAAGGTGCACAGCTGGATGGCATTCCCGTCCTCTTTCTAGACAGACAAGCCACTGCTGCACCCACATAACGTTTCGATCGGAAAAAAGTTCACCGCCGGAATGCTCGGACACCACACAGGCGACCTTATCTGGCAGTTTCAGCAAAAGAAAAATCACCTTGACAAGATTCCATGGACATGGATGGAAAGAGAGGAAACAAGGTCTGATCCGGAGTGAAGTGTCTTCTTGAGCACTGCCCCCTTGGTTTATCAAAGAAGTTCCTGAAAACTAAAACCCCAGCTACAGCCTGTACCGTGCCAAAGGAAAGCAGTGGATTCATGTTGAAAGCTACTTTGAATACGTTCTTATAGCTGGCCAAGTTGCGCAAAGAATGCGAGCATAGTCCAGATACCACATGCGTTCCCTCGGTTTCCTTCCTTGAACTCCGTTTCCATCCTTGGTGATGTGAGTTTAGAGACGCCCCAGTGCAATGGGGACACCTGTCTTTCATGTTCAGACCCTGATACCACAAAACCAGCTGCGTTCCTGCCCTGACCAACACAAAGGATGGCAGGCAAGGATGGGAGGTGAACCATGACGAAATGCACAAGGAAAAAAAAAACGCCAACTACCCGAACTTGCTAACCTTTGATTGTGGTGCGTCAAACACCTGTCCAGCCGAGATGCTGCTTTGTTTGCACTCTGTACATCCTGAGACGATCAGCAGCCCACCATTGTGACATGTCATGAAATCGCTCTTATGGAGCTTGGATGAGCTTGGCCTGCTTCAAAGAATTCCTTGACGAAAACGTTGCTGATCGGATTGTCGAGCATCGGCATAGTCTTCGCAATCGCCATCAATCGTCATCCGTAGTGCTAGTGCGCCGATGGTCAAGAGCAAGGGGATAGTAACCCGAGAAAAAACAGACCTAGGGCAAAAAGTTGGAGCTTCTGTCCAGTCCCAGAGCTGTTCAATCGAAACAAAGGCTGCTAGGGCTGCTGGGGAAACACTGGAACTGGAACTTACTTTTGACTGAGAGTACTGTACAAACAAATCTGAACAAAAGCTGGATGTGGAAGATTTGCTAGGCTGTTGAATGCATCAATGGCCATGTCAGGAACCTAAATTGGAGGTACCTACCATATATATATATATATATAGCCTATATAAGGCCTATGTAAGGGAATATACCAGCAAAATATGGCCTTATATGGTATAGAACTTCCATTTTAGAATCCTGAAATTCCCATTGTATGCAGGCAGTACCTTAAAGTATCATCTGTGATAAACAATTCCCCTTCATTGTGGCTTTTTGGCACCATTGGTGGAGCTACATACAGCTTAGCAAGGAGCCTGACACTAGAGGAAAATGTTGTGTCATGTCAAGTTTTGCCATATATGAGTATTCATCTTGAAGTTGTCTTTGAGATTAAAGCAGGCATATACTAGTGAAAGAAATCAAAATCATGCGTTCGAAACAAGTCCCCACATCTTCACTGTCCCGGGCCTTGAATCATTGTCAAGGTCGCCGCATCCACAACGTCTGGTAGCTGTTCGGTAAAGGCCGTCAGGGTCCGCGTCATTCACGATTTCCCATTTCTCGCAATGTGCTTGCATGCTTTCAAACAGTCAAAACAGACTCAAACATGACTCTGCCACTTTCGTCACTTTGAGCACTTTTGTCACTTTCTCACCTGCTCTGTCCCGTCCCCTTTGCAACATTCCTCGTCGATGTGCGGTATGTCTTGCCTTTTCTTTCTCCTTCTTCCAATGCCAGCACTGTTCCGTGTGGAAAAGACTTCTAGGGTTTCACTGCTATCTTTTATATAATAATCTTGGAGCCTGCATACTAATTCCTGCTTTTCCAGGCTCTGCATGACACACAGAACACGGCTGTGGCTGCTGATTAAAGATTGATGAAGCCAATACCCGCCCCGCCTGACATATGTTCGGATGGAAGTTCTCCATTGCTCAAGGCGCTGAAATCTGACTGGTTGTTCTAAATCTTGACTTGACTGCATAGTTTTGTCTCCAGTTGTTGTAAAATGCTTCATTGCCGTCTGATCAATTCAGGGGAGGGAGACAAGCAGTCTTCGGCCGTTCAAACAAAACTAGACTACCCCCTTTCTGCTAGCGTTGAAGCTGGGCTCAATAGCAGCAGTGGAAACGGATGCTCTCTTCTCAGCACAAGTGCTGTCTGAAGAGGAAGCCATGAATAAAGGCGAGTAGGGAAGCTTAAGAAAATACGCATTGCATAGTCTATGTGCATATTCTACATAATATGTGCATTTGTATATATATATATATATATTATACACATAATATAGATATAGATGCGGATATAGACATAGAATAGTTATCGACTCTATAAATATATAGACAAAGACATAGATATTATAGACTATATGACTACATAGGCATAGACAAAGACATAGATATTAGATATATATATATATAGACACATATAAATATGTATATTGAATTATAGTGATATATATATAGTTTGTATATGCATATATATATAGAGAGAGAGAGAGAATCAATATGAATAAATATATCCATCTCTAATATACTGTACTTCTCTAGCATTTTTGTTGAGCCCTCTCCTCTTGCCTTTCATGTTTTGCCAATCGTCCGTTTAAACTCTACAAGCGAAAGCTGTCCACCCTTCAAAAGGGCACTCAAACTATCCCTTTGACGGCTCAGCGCCTGAAGGGAGTTCATCCCACTGCCTGTCATCTTTTATGAACAGTTCAGACACTGAATTTCTACTGCTGACTATGATCTTGTGACATTTGCTTCAATGCTGCTCAATGTGCACTTTGGTAAGAATGAAGGTTTCCAACCTTCTCCTTGTCCTGTTGCCCGGAAGTCCAGATCGAATTGGACCAGGGAACTTCGCTGATGAATGTTAGGTTCTTTGCGTCACGCTCACTGTTGCCACTACAACTGCATGCCACTGCCAGTCTATGTCTTTGCATCTGTTTTGAAAGGAAGAGTGGCACGAGCATTGCTGCTGAGAATGGCCAGCTGGTCTGTGTATCTTTCAAGTGGCAGGTTCAATCCAAGCATGAAGCGACTCATTGGTCGGATGGAGTACTGTCAGTTTTCATGTCAGAGTTGCTTGAAATGATGCTTGCACCATGGCAGCTTGCAGATTTCCCTGTGGGATTACCTGGTCGAGTCGAATAAGCCATGAAGCAGGGCACGTCCCAAGTCGCTACACCAAACATGCACACTTTGCATATCAAAGACTCCATCTACACGAAACATCGAACAAATCAAGCAACAAAAGCTGCGCAGTCCCTCATGCTGAAGCATCCTTAAAAATTTTTAAAAGCTCTTTTTTTCGATTTTTTGGGGCATTTGTTTGAACGTCTAGAACCGGGCCGGTCTCTGGAAGCTCCGTGAAAGTGCTTAGCTGGAGATGGCTGGAGATGGCCGGAGATGGAGGCCCTTGCGGCCTTGCGGCCTTGCGGCCATGCCTTTAGTGCCACGGTCTTCCACGGAGAACGACTCGAGTGAGACACCAGAACTGAACGCGTACGCGGTATGTACGTGCCAGCTTTCCATCCGTTGGGCTGACCTTGGCCTCCAAGCAAGAAAACAAAACGAAACTAGCAATCTTATGCAATCTTGGAATATCGAGACTTCGGAGACTTAAACAGATTGAACTCTCTGGCCATGCCCTTCGAATTGCGACTACAAAATAGCTCACCAAGCAACCTATTTGCCTGCAGGCTACTCACGCCACCGAAGCGACTTCCCTCTCCCAACAAGACAACAAGCAAAGCTCAATATGAACACAAACCAAGCAAGGAAGAAAGGGCAGCAATAGAATAGACATGAATAGACTAATCCAAAGAATCGCCCATGTCAACCAAACCAAAGAAATTTGAATTGATACTGCCCCGCGTTCAAACAGGCTCCTCTTGAAACTGCTCTTCATGCAGAACTGCCAGGCCATTCCCGCACAAGGTCAAAGGATTAGAGCATTTTGAGCATTTTTGATGGCTTGACATGGCATGACATGGCGTGACCAAAACTTGGCTAAGACTTGGCCAATGGCTTCGCGAGGAAACTGGCAGAAGCTCTGAAAAGCCGGGGAGCAACACGAGCAACTCTGCAATTGAAATCTGTTGGGTATCAGGAAGAAGCGCTGCAGCAAATGGTGCTCAGCAATTGAGCTCCTTGGCGAAGGCGGCGAAGTGGCAGAGACTCTGCCTTTATGATAAGTGGTTCAGTGGTTCAGTGGTTCAGTTTAACCGAAATCTAGGCCCAAGCTAGGATTCCAATATTGGGGAAAAACTGCTTGCTACCAAACTGGGCATTCCCACAGCTGGATTCCGACCTCGGATTTTCAGCAATTGCTCCAGCTGGATAGAAGGCGCCAAGTCGTCAATTTTTTTTCTGTGTCCACTAAGCATTGAGAGACAGAAAGAGCAAAGCAACTTGATCCCACTGTATTTGCAAACTATTGCAAATGACAACACTGTGGAACTAAGATGGACGCCTGCCCGGTGGAAAGAACACATTGTTGCATTTTTAACCTCATGGTCCAAAATCCCACTGAACAAACTTGGTTAACGGTTAACGTCAGTTGACATGGAAATTGGAAATTGCCAGAGCTGATTGCCTTGGATGTCTCTTGTCAGGCAGAATCGTTCGCATTTTTGACCTCTCATACAAAGGTTCCAAGGTCCTGTGTATTCCACTGATCTGACTCCATTCTTCTTGGCATAAGAAATGCAGAAAATGATCTCGCATCATGATTTTGACCTACTACGGTTACCAAAGCAATCCCATCTGCACACAACACAAACTGCTGGGCACCAAACACCACTTCTAACTTCCAAGCGGTGGGAACTCCGCCTGAGTTGGACAGCAAAAGGGGTCACATCAGGCGGTTGGCACGGTTCCACATGCCAAACCGGCCCGACTCCTCGTGATTGCACGTCATTATTTCATATGATTTCTACATGTTAGTTGAACATGATCTCCAGGGCATTGGCCCACATGGCGGCTGCTTGCTTGTTTGTTCCGCAAGCCGCACCTCAGCAGTGTGCCGTGGGTAGGACACCGCGGGTCTTCTGCACTTGAGTGTTGTGAATTTGTGCAATATCAAATATGATGGATGGATGAATGGATGGATGGCTGGCTGGATGGACTGACCGACGGATGGACGGATGGATGGATGGATGTTTGAGCACATGTGGTGCGGTGCGCGACATGTAGAACACAATGTAGCCCAATGTAGCCCAATGCAATGCAATGCAATTAAATGTGTAAGTTGATCTGCTTTGATAAGGGGATATAGTGAAATCTAATGCAAAGTACTGTCTTGTCCTTGTGGCATGTGTACATGTATATTCATGTATCTTCAATGAATATGTAACTACAATCTACAGTGTACGGTGTGTACATGATTGTAGATGTATATGATTGTAGAATACTGTATGCATGACATTGATCATTGTGAATATGATATGTGTATGTGATGAAATCTGCAGTGGTGTGAAAAGTTTGTATGCATATATGTGTGGGCGTGTGTGTGTGTTTGCCTGTGTTTGTAGATATATGTGTATAGGTATGTGTGCATATTATATGTTATATGTAATTTGTATATATGCTGCATACATATATATATATATACACATACAGTATACATATATATATACACATCTATATATATATATATATATAGCTTTTCTAGATTTCATATATCAATTTACATTGAAGCACATATTCAAATTAAACATACACATATCAAAAAGTAAAGAGCATATACAATATCAATTTTCAATTCTTAATATGTTAGACAGATACTTTTTTCCATTTACCCACCATAAACATCCCGGCGGAAGGGAAACCGCGCGAGCGTTTTGATTGGTTGCTTCCAGGAGAGTCACAATCACCTGTAATTTACAATATAAAATGCTCTTCCGATCAGTTTGGATAACTGAATTT
>Ga0126342_10011312_pt1 | contig 15950 bp, 14 predicted proteins | sample Cyp1metagenome_FD_92528 | JGI IMG/M metagenome (GOLD analysis project Ga0126342, IMG submission 92528) | Coral microbial communities from Lord Howe Island, Old Settlement Bay, Australia - Cyphastrea 1 metagenome | ecosystem: Host-associated > Invertebrates > Cnidaria > Coral ... | reverse complement strand
TCCCCACTGTTTCTCACGCCTGGTCATTCACTATTTCCTGTCAGGTTTAACTGAAGTGTTTTTGCACGTACGATGCATTCCACATCAGTAATTCGATAAGATGTTTCTGAGCAAGTGTGTGTGTAATTGTGCATATGGCTTTGTCCAGTTAAAGATGCGCAAATGTGGTTCGAAATTGTGTGTGTACAACCCACCTTCTTGGCTGAAGTTGTGGATCTCTTCAACTGTCAGCCGTTTTGTTTGAATATCAGGTACTGGCTATCCTTTGTCGCTTCTGAGTCCGCATCCTGGTTACGCAACGGCAACTGACCAGGTCGAGACAGGCTGACAGTTCAGCTACTGTACTGCAGACTTTGCTTTGTTCCGCTACACCCTCTAAATTCTAAATCCAAGCGGCATTGAGTTGCTAGGCTTTCCAGGTACTCCATGTCAAGGCATGTCAACGCAGAGTAAGAGAGGGACTTGAGAACTGCAGAGTCATCAATGTCATTGGCAGCAGAGGCGAGATGCCGAGGGGCGCAGTCGGTTCACGCCAGTCAGCCACTCAGGAGGGATGCCTTTGCGTCGTTTTTTTGGCAATGTTCTGAAAGAGAGTTCCTTCGAAAGACGATGTGCTGTTGTAGTTTTTGCCGTTGCAAATCTCGGACTGTTTTCTGACCCGATTGAAACAAGTCACGTGCACATCCATACAATTCAGCGGCACGTTTGTATCCTTTGTTTGATTGCTGTTCAAGAGTTGCTTTAGTTTGCACACTCTTGCGGTCCTCTAGTCGTGTCGTGTTTTACCTCATGCATCATACCTCGGACTGTGTTGTGGTTCCAGTATTTGTTGATTGTCGGTTGGGGGTTTGACAGTTTGACGAGGGCTGACCTTGGGATTTCAACATGCAAATGCAGTCAAGATTGCGAATGGTACGAGCTTAGCAACAAAACAATCTGTCAGTGGCACTCGTACATGTTCGTTCAGAATACTTCCCTCCCGAGCACACCATAGCTTATCATTGCGTTTTTGGTATGTTTGGTATGTTGTTCTGCTGCCAACAGCGGTTTTGTGATGAGCAGTTTGCACACTAGCACCAAGGTCAAGGACTTGGAGGTGTACCTGCATCCGCTGGGTGGGGCACACAGCACTTACTATCATTTGAATGTCCAAAATATGGAGACAAACATGGTACTGGTATGGTCAGGATATTGAGAGCCACGCGTATGTTTGTTTCCTACCTACCTCGGTTTGTTGCAGGATTGTTCAGATTTGTCCAGACTAACAATAACCCAATCAAAGGCATAGTCTTGAACGGGTCACCCTTTCCAAGAGCACTTCCTTGCACCAATGCGATTTTCACTGGTTCAACCACGCATTTTCCAACTTGGCTCCAGTGCTACAAGGAAGAACTGCAGAGGATGAAGATGTTGCGACCTTAAACACGAGCAAATCGCAGGAGAAATCTGTCATTTGCCTGGTTTTGGAACACTTGCGCTGCACTGTTTGCAGTTCTCATTTGAACTTTCAAAGCCCTTCAAACAGTTTTTTTTTCCCTTTTCAGCACTGATGCAAAATGACAACCAGAAGTTCCCGCGCTCTTGTGAATAGGATTGTTTCTCCATAGCATTGCGCTTCTTTGACCACCTCAACCGTTTCCAAGGTTGACATAATTGAATCATCTTGAATCCTCAATCCTGTGCTTTCTCATGTCTACACATTCATGATATTTCACGATATGTTTACCATGCATTGTGCAGGTGTGTTTCTGCCAAAGTTTTGACCAGCTTCCGCGCCGAGTTTTCCGAGCTTTGTCTTCGCGGCCCGGGTGTATGTGAACGTCTGCATTCAGCTGATGGTTCATGGCTTAACCTGCACAATCGTACTATGGAACAACTATGGGACAAATGGTTCCTAAAAGTTCTCCTATATGGTTCCTATTTCAGGACCTGGTGGGTCACAGATATTGCAGCTAAGGCCTTGACCTGACTGAGGCGGGCTGGGTTGGTGGGCACTAAGGTGTTTGTCATTGGGATCACAACATTTTGCATCGCTGAAGTCTATCACCGTACCGTATGGATCAATCATGGATCAATCAGTTTATTTTTTTAACAATTGCTTTTATTCATTGATGTATCAAGCAGGTCAACCGCCTTGTCGTATTCATTGTGGATCATTGATGTTTTTTGGAGCACCTTGTTGACTGAGTGGAAAGCAGAGTCCCTATGCACAGCCTTTGACTCGGGTCATTTGAGTCTTGAACAATGAACAGCGTGTGAGACCTGATCCGATCGCAGGCATTCTTGGAGCATCAAGGTGCCTGGGAATGCCGGGAGGGTTCTACGCTCAGAAAGTCTTAGACGTGAATCCACCGGGCAATGTGAGACAACTTGAATTGACAGGAGGAATAGTTTAGGTGACTTGCCGTGAATGTCTTGGCATCATTGCCGTGCCATTGAATGGTGGTCTGAAATCCAACTTTATCCCGTTGGATCGATTTAGACTTTCACGGGACTGGAGCAGAAGACATTGTCGTACCTACGACAGTAGTGTTCGATTTCTACTGAGTTTTGTCCAAAGTGAAATGAATCTGTTTTGGAGCCGCTGAACTCAAACATGGTAGAAGGGCACATGGGTCCAGTGAAACCATTTGTCTCACAAGATGCCAACCAACTAAGCTTACTCTTGGTTGGTAACAGAAATATATAGCAAAGGTTCAGCTGACAAATTGGCCTTCCTAATTTGTAGAATTGTCTGCATATTTGAGATGAACAAATCCACTTCAAAGATAATGTCCAGTCTTCGCAGAAGACGCTTGCGTTTCTCCGTCGCTTTGGCCATGAGTGATGCCGCGAGCTTCCTGAAATGCGAGGAGTGCAATGATGCTTGGCCAATGCTTGGCTGTTCAGGGGGACTATGAAGAAACAATGCAGGATACACGGTCCACTGACTTCTGGATTCCACGTTTTCCTCAAGTTACTTCAACTAGCAACTTGGAAGACTAGTTTGGTTAGACAAGGTATCGCCATCATCCAAGATGCTTCATGATGTCTTGCTCCATCAAAACAACAGCAAAATTGGACACAAGACGTTGGCTCAATCCATCAAGGAGTCGCATTCACACAAACACACACACACATGTTGTCCAAAAACTTGACCGTCCTTTTATATGCAATGTAAGCAATTGTGAAATCTTCTGAATGTACATAAATATCATATAAATATCATAAAGAATCATAAAGAATCATAAAGACAAAGTGCCGCTCACCATGCTCACCGAGCCATGGCGGAGTTTACTGGCCTTGACGTTGGAACATTTCGCCCCAAGGTCGATGCACTCTCAGAGCTGCGGCTTTTGAAGCAAAGCTTGGACTTCCGCAACCGAGAGTTGCAGGACAGCCGCAAGCGGCTGAGACATACCCAGGGACGTTTGTCTCAGGCGTGCGAAGATTTCAAGGCGGAGAGAGCTGGACTTCAGGCAGAGCTGCGAGCCCTTGGTGAAAGTGGAAAGCAGTTGGGGGACAGCCTCGCTGCACAGAAGGCCTTGCTGGAACGACAATCTGAAACTCTGACCCACGAGCGCATGAATGTTGACCTTCTTCGTGACGAAGTACAACGCATGCGCGAGGAGCAGCGCAAAATGCCTGTTCAAGAGGGTGCACCTACGAATCTGCGTGCCGCACGGCCAGGAGAACATCTCTGGCATTAGCCATTCAGGTGCGTGGTCCGCTCTAAAAAACATACATCATTTGCAATTGATTTGCAATAGCAGAAGCGGTTGATGCTCAGCTCCAGTGAGAAGAGGATGGCGACTGTCGCCCCACTCAAACACTCTGCGGGAACTGGAACTTGTCGCTGTACATTTCGAACAGAGAGAAAATCCATAAAGGTCCGCTGGCGACGGGAGAGAGGAGATTTGAATGGATTTGAGGTTTAATTTGCAATGTTTCCAATCACCTGTTTGAAGTCCTTCCAACTCGGCTAGCCCTGTCCTAGACAATGAACCCTTTGGGCAAGCAGCATAGCTGCAAGATGATCATGATGGCTTGTAATCATTGAAGTCGTTGAAACTCGTGGAGTCGTTGCGTGTAACCATTGTTTGTGTCCCATCGAACAAGAATCCAAGACGTCACGCATCCTAAAGACAGATTTGTTGGTTGGTAGTCTCAGCAACATGTTAGGAATAGCCAGGTCCCCCAACTTGGGGGGTTTCTTAATGCTGGCTTTCACAAAGGCCAACAGACGTTCAGATCGAAAAGAAAGCAAAGCAAACAGTCCTGAAAGCCCAGAGTTGTATACTTCATAGTTGAAATGACTGGAAGAGAGGACGAACTGTTGCCCAGGTTTCTACTTATTCAGAATATATCTCTTATATATCACTCACTAACCTGAATAGTTCGGCCATTTTGGGATGATTCCTCTTATTAACCATGATTATAGTGAAATGATTATAGTCAGCGAATTTACAATCGCAGTCAGGTCGTTATAATTTACCCTTATATCACATATACATATATAAATATCTTATATATATATAATGATAATAAATGATAATAATAATGATTAATAATAATGATAATATACATATACATATACATAATGTACATATATCAGCCTTAAATTTCCAGGGCAACAAAGGTCTTGGTGCAGTGACTCCATGGTGTCCTTGGTGCATCTGAGGACCGAAGTCGACTCAAAGGAGGCCGCTGAGTCAACTGGGACCGGATGACCCATCCCAGGAGATTGGGATCAGATCTGATTGATATAAATTGATATAAATTGAATTAAATTGATAGAATTAAAATTTTATAAATTGTTTTCTAAATTGTTTGCTAATTGATCTTGAATCTTGATGCGTAGCAACCAGGTGCTAGGGGACCTTCGGGCTGCTGCTGACGACGATTTCTCGAATGCAGTCCCTTGGAAGTCTTTGAGTGGAAGTTCCGACAAGTGAGGTGGGCAAGAGGCGACTTCCCGTTTCAGGTCTGTGAACAAGGAACGCATGTCATCAAAAAGATATTGATTGATTATCAACTTACTTGATAATCCTATTGGCTATTAATTAATAAAGAGCTTTAAAGAAGGGCTTGTGGGAGCGGGAGGTTCCAAAATTGACGCAGGAGCGACTGTCACCCATTGCTGAGCTCAGGAAGTTCTTCAGACAAAGTTGCCAGAGACTCCTGCATCTCTGCATCCAGCGGATTTAACCGATGCTGCGCCTCTCTTGTGCCTTGAATTGAAGGCCTTGCAGTCACAAGTCTTGGAGGTTTGCATATGTTTGCTAGGTTAAGGGGCAGTTATTGACAGAATGGACAGTGTCAGGCGGAAGCTCTAAAAAGTCAATACATCTAAGTACTAAAGATCTCAAATGCAGCGGGAGGACGCTGATCCTTTGTCCAAGGGCCAAGTCCTTGATACGTGACAAAAACCAGAGTAGGCAAGATGTAGCTCGGTTTGTTCCCACTTGACAGGAGCGCTTTGCCAAGCAGTTTTTTTGGGAACAGCTTGCCGGTTTCGAGTCGCTGTGACGCCTAGGTGTGTCCGTAGCCTTTCTGACTCACCGGACAATTTTAGACCCAGTACCAGCGAGGTTCGTGCGTCTCCTGGCCTACTGTGTGACAGAATGCCAAGCCATGTTGTAATTCAATGAAGCCGTCTCTTTGCATCTGCAATAAGCTGTTGCTTACAATACATTGTAATCTACACTTGACTATGCTTAAATCGATGTCAATCTCAAAACTGTTTTTGAGGGATTTGAAGCCCTGCAATTCCTGTCTCACGGGCTTGTCCATGAACCAGCTAAGCAGCGGTTGTGGATGCTGCTTGCAGACTTCAACCATGTGCACAGCGCACAAAGTGCAAAGACCCCGCAAATCTCCCAAATCTACCAATCGTTCAAGGTTGCGGGTCAGATTCTCGCCCAGGTTCAACCATCAACAAACCGGGCAAAGCTGGATTGTAGACCCAGATTCTTGGACAAAATGTGGGATTGGAACACGAAGAGCTTTATCAACGAACTGGGGGTACCTTCTTTCTTGACAAACCTACCGAAGCCTGGAAGTTTGATGCATTTCCCAGCCCTAGGGGTCCACAAAGCAATGACATGCTTGACGCCAAAAGAACCCATGTTTTCACGGCCAGGCTGAGGGAGAGGCACGACGAAACTCCAAACGCTTTCACACCTCGGCGGTGGACGAATTGGACGACTTGGAAGTCCAAGGTGCGCCGAAAACGGAGACGTGAAGCTAATGCTTGCTGGTGGCATCTCAATGCTACTGATTGCTGTGGCCCGTGATTACTCTTCAATATCATGTAATTACATTTAACATCATGAATCATAATATATCATAATAACAATATTTTATGATATAATGATATAAATATAATACAGTAATACACAAGATATTATTGTACGTATATATATATATATATATATATTTCCAGTTTGCATGAAATAAGGTCTCAAAGTTGGTGATTCTTGGACCGCAGCTCCAAGCTGCGAAAATCATCCATGGTGAGAAGCGCTGGGTGCACCGTGCAGTTGGGACGTGACGCAGGTTTTGGTTCCGATCGTGAGGAAGGCTCCGATGAGGTGCGTATAGCAGTAGTGTGTTAGCAAACTCAATGTGCAACCTGCGCCAAACAATCCTGAACAGCTTGATACAGCTTGTTTGCATTTTCCATATCTTCCCAGGGATCAGTTTCCCTTGGTGCAGGAAAAGCAGGTGGAAGAGTACAAGGTCACTGTGACTCTGGCCGACGGCAAAGACTCCTCAGACTCCAGCGATGGTGCGACCAAGCTCCCGCTGACCATGGCCAAGTTGGAGACCTTGACCGATAGGCGATCCGATGAAGCTATCAGTGTTCAACGTTGAAGCAACCTTCCAACTATCATCAGCTATCATCAGCTATCATCAGCTATCATCAGCTATCATCAGCTATCATCAGCTATCATCAGATAATGTCAGATATATCAGAATGAGACTCTTCCATCGAGTGACGGTGAAAAGGATGTGTTTGTGGTCTCTGCATGTCTCTCCTGCGCAAGGAAAGAGGGCGAAGACTCGTCCGAACTGCCTCAATTGGTGCGGTCTCAAAGTGTGCAGAGCTTGACCAGCAATCTCTATGCCTTGGCAGAGGAGCTGCATGTCAGGAGTCTCAGAGTCTCAGAGCACAGCTGACCTAGAAGATCTAAGAGATCAAGCTGTACTGTATCAAGCTCCAAAACACAGCAAGACATGTAGCACAGGTTAGCACACGAGATTGTGCAGATCAGAAGCAACATTAAAGTTGTCAGAGGATCAAAGGATCATCCCAAGGCAACCTGCAACTCGTCAAATCTTGTCACAACATGCAAGGGTTCCACTATATTCTGCCACGATTTGTGCAGATTTGTGAGGCCAGAAAGGCAGAGGTGGTCAGCAGTCCCTGCAGAATTTTCACTGACCAGGCCACCTGCGAGTCAAGAATGCGACGACTCGTTGGTACACTTCGCTTTGAATTGTTAAACTTAGATAAAATTAAAGGTTCTTATATTTTCTTGTTATTTCTGAAATATCTGAAAAGTTCTAAATTATTTTGAATCTAAATGAGTTCTATGTTTCAAGTGTGGTTCAATTTCTAGTGTGGAAGGGCTGCCTTCCTTCATTTTACACTTCCAACTTGGGTTTGTCCAATATTGGATGAGAGGGTCAATAATTTCAATGATTCACCTGACAAGGCCCCAACTGGGTTCCATTTGCTGTCCAAATCCTGTACAATCGTACAATCTGTACAACGAATGCCATTGAATGCCATTGATTCACTACACTGTTTGCGATCCTACCTGGTATGTATGACAGCACACGATGCCATTTGCAGCCGAATGCCAGGATCTCAAAAAGGATACCAGCAACTTGGAACGAGTTTTTGCTTAGGGAACTATGGGAACTTGACCCCGGACATGGCCTGCAAGAGAACAATAGCAGGTGCATAGTCCAACGAATCCAACGTTCCTATTGCAGTTTGGTACTCGTAACTGATCTACTTGCAATCTGTTGGTGCTGGCCTCATGCAGATGTGGGGAAGAACTAGTGCAAAAGTGGCTATACCTGATTCGTTTTCATATCATGAATCTGCACAGGAACCCAAAACTTGCAACATCACGTGCGCAAATTTCTGAGCAAGTGTGTATATATATATACACATGTGCAAGCGACTGTAGGCTTTATGGAAGAGGATACAGCAGGTCAGCATTGGCCTCTGTCTCTAGGGCGGATTTTGATTGCACAACGTTCCACAGAGGCTTGCTGAACTTGAGGTGGAGAATTTGCTTCGCTGGTCCAGAGTGTCCTGAACATGGATCTTGAGCGTGTACAAGAACTTTCAGACACAGGTGTGTCTGTGAACATGGCTCTACGGGAGGCCAGAGCCCATGTTTCCCCCTGACTTGTCCATGTTGAATTTCAAACGAACTGCAGAAAAACATTTTTAGCATGTTTTTTTTTTTTGCCAGCAGAGTTTGGGGCCAGTTCAATGTTTCAAGTTGACTCAAGCCGTTCCTTTTCAAAGATCCCGGAACTCATATAAGAAGCTAAAGGCTGGCCTTTCAGGTAGCTGGTTGCGTTGAGGCTTGCCAGTTTGAATTGTTGCAGGAAGGCAAAGGTACCGTACACTTCTCCACCTTGCTCCATACAGCAGCTTGCAAGCAATAGTTGACTGCCAGTGTAGAATCACGCGACCGGAAACCAAACCATTTTCTGCTGGAGTACACACCGTGGCAGCACGGCCCATCTCTAGTGCGGACAGATACTCACAACGCTACTTAGCTAGATAATACTATATAATACTATATAATACTATATAATACTATATAATACTATACAATACTCCTAATTATTTGGAATGCAGTAGGCTTCATAGTCTTGATGATTAAATACGATGAATTCTGTGTCCATTGCCTCAAGGTCTGTGACCTGCCCCGACACCCTGATGAAGAAGCCCGGAGCCGGTGCGTGCGAATCATTGAGATTCTGATTTCGGCGAAGGCCAATATCAACCCTCGCAACTCCAAAGGTTCAACGCCTCTCATGTGACCAGTATGCAGCAGTATGCAGTACGCAGAAAGTCTGTGATTCAGTGGCAAGGGAAGGATTGTGTCTGCATGTGAATCCTCACTAGCACCAAGTAGTTGAAGCTTCGACTGGAATGGTTTTGAGAGGGATTCTCTGCTACCTTTTGTGACCATAGCATACAGACACGTCGCATTGTCTTGAAACAATGAAAACAACCAGACAGCGTCATGCGTCGCTAAGGTGCGCATGTCGTCAGAAGAACATTGAGGTGGTGAAGCTGTTTCTTGACATCCGAAGGATCTGACATCTGATGGGATCAGTGGCGACCAGCTACCACCAGATCCGGAGGCTGATCAACGCGGCCTGCAGATTTTCAAGCTGAAAGATTCTTTGTTTTGCTATCTGAACCAGCTCACTTTCAGAATCTTTCAGACTATCCGGCTATCAGATGTTGATCCTATCACACCCTCTTATTGCAGCTTCGAATTTGAGAGAGCACAGGCACGTATTGTATTATTCTTCCAACCTGCCCATTGCTTTCCAATGCTTTTCATATATGTCTGGGTTGCTACCATAGGCTTCCCTAGGTTTGTAGACGCCGAGGTTGATTAGCCACAGTGCACGTGTCCACCCCTGCGACGAGCGTGGTCACAGTTGCTTGAACTGGGCTGCTGCTTTGCGTGAAGAGGCAGATAGCTTGTTCATATGGGGGGTTCTTGACATGGAAGTCCGCACATCCTCCAAAATTAGTAATCTTTAATGGGGAAACCAATCAATCCAGATAGTTTATGGTTCAATTAGATAAAGCAAAAACATGTTGATTCAGAAAGCTCAAGCGAGGTTCAATGGTTTTTAAAAACAACGTGTAGAGGGCCGTGCTTTCCCTTCAGCATCTGCAAAAACCACACATAACGACACTGATTTTAGGCTCTGGCGCAAAACAATAGCTTCCGCGCCCAGAATGGGAGCATTGATAAACGGTAGCAAGGATCATCAAGGATCTCTCATGCCAATACCAAGATGGAAGTTGTGAGGTATCACTGTATCACGTTGATGCGAGTTCTTGATAGTTTGGCCGAAATGGGATTGTCACTTTATGTAAATCGGCGATCTGCCACGAAGGATTCGCGGTGATTGGGGCTCCAGAAGATCTGTTTTTCTGTGCAGGAGCTCCCGCTACAAAGTAGCAGCCCTCGAGAGCTGCAGCCAGATGATGAGCCTTGGAAGCACCAGGTGGTGATGCGTTAGTGAAACGTGAGAAACTGCTACAGAGGCATAGTTTGAGATGATGTTTATGGTTTAATCTGGTAAACAGATGGTTTTGGAACATCCTTAGAAGGGGGGAAGCCTGAAACTGTCACTGCTTCTCATCATTCCATGGATATTTGCAGTAACTGAACGAAGACATTCTGGGTCGACACGGTAGACGAGACCTTTAGTCGTGTCACGTCCTTGGATGTTGTATATGTACTTCTGTCAAGCAAGTCCTTAGTACAGGCAAATGACATTTGACTGTTCAATCCACGAACCAGATCAGCCCATCTATTACTTAGAATCTATTTGTAGCATACCAACGTCCTCACCCTGACCATGCCATGCCACTTGCCGTGTAGCATCCTCAACCATGATAGCAAGCACAAAGCAGAAGTTGGCCATGTTGGCCGGCCATTTCAAAGCAACCGGATGAATGAACCTGCGTGTTTTGAATTGCAGAACTTCAATTTCACCGCAGCAATCGGGCTGCCACCAAGGAAGAGCGGAGTTCATATTTGGTTGAGCTTCTTATGGTGGCAACTGTTCAAGAGCAAAAAGAGAGAACCAGAAAGTGGAAGCCTCAAGATGTCTACGGCTAGGGCCGGGCATGTTCATGTTTGAGTAAAAAAATCCGACCGTTTTAAAATGAAGGCGCAATAGGGATACTTCTATGTAAATTTCTTGCAGAGATGGCATTTTTGTCCTTCATGTTCTGCTTCACTTGCAGATTGTCTCTGCAGATGCCCAACTTGCCTCTTGTTTGTCGCTGCCGAACTAGGGAAAAAGCTGCAGCGGTATCACATCCAACGCACCTTGCCTTCAAGGGCCGTTTTGAACAGCTCAGCCTGTATGCATTTCCACTGGGATACCATGGAAAATGCACCACCATAAAGTACTGCTTGCATGTGACTACAAAGGAAGGACGTCCAAGCTAGAAAATCTGGGAGGAGTCGAGTCAACTGGACACCCTCGGCCACTGCATGGAATAGAATAGATATGACATCCATTCGACTCATTCGACACAGCCACAGAGTTCAATAGAAAAGTCAAAGATCATTTTACCTGGACGATGCTGCATGGTACACCTGTCCCTGGTTGACTCAAAAGATTCGCTGTGTGCTTTTGGCCTTTTGTACATGACCTTGTATGACTGCGACTTTCTTTGCAGGATGGAAATGAGAGTGACCCATGGAAAGAAGTGCCTTACACGGACCCACTGTAAGTGCTGTCTAGAAGTTTCAATATTGATGAAGATATGAGATTCTCGAGAAAAGAATTGGGGACATCATGAAAGACATACAGCTACACAAGATGCAAACGTTAGAAGCCAGGCAGCATCCACACAATTTCGCTGTCCTGAGGAAACGGAGAACGAGCCTTGCCCTTGGAGAGATGAAGGAGGCCAGCCAACAGGACGGGCCATCGGAAACATTCACCCATCCACCGTAGCCATGCACCCATCCCGAAGCCATGATTACAAAGACTAAACATGCGTATTAGTATGTTGAGTATACGGTCACTATTCCTTAATCATACTTAATCTAACCATCAATATACAAGGGGAAGTTCACACGCCAGAAGCTCTGTAGTGCCTAAGCTCTGCGTTCGATGCCTGACTCATGATGCAAGTTCAGTTCAGTGTTCCCATGCTCGGGTTTTCAAGCAACTTTTTCACACTTGTTCTGTTGATGGCAGGAGCAGCTGGTGGCGTACAGCGAAGCTTTGAAGATTATTGAGCCAAAGTCCTTTCCACCTTTGCGAATGGCCGTCATGCAGTGTCTTTGGCAAGAATACCAAACTGTGGCCGTGGCATGACTCTGCTGGTGCCATCTCCGCATGCAATTCAATCTTTGAGATTTAAGATGGGAAGTGTGGCGACAGAGGAAAGACTCCAGCATCGCCTTGGTTTAACGGACATTAATGGACCATGCAGCTGATTCCCGAATTCGTAGCGAAGGGTTCCCGTTTATAGTCTGGGGGTCTGGGGGCTGGACCCTTGTTCGCCTCCAGTTGCTCGTCGCATCGTCGTCGGGTCGGCGGGGGGTCGTCGTCGGGTCGTTAATTCCGTGTCTATGGGGGAAGCTGCAAAACCTCTCCTTTTCGAAGGTTTCCACGCAGGTTGTCATGTCGTTTTGCGTGGCAGGCGTGGCACTTTGTGACATTCCAACCTGTCTGATACCGTGTCGAAAGTATCAAAATCAGAGGAAGTCTCGCACGAAATGCTCGTTTTGATGCGCCGCCCACGTGTCTCGTCTCGAGTCTCTGCCAGCTTTTCCTCGACTTTGTGCAAGCTTTGTAGTACAAAGTAGCACTGGGAAGTACTTTGTGCAAGCTTTTGTGGAGTGTGGAGTGTAAAGTGTGGAGTGAGGAGTGTAAAGCGCAAAGTGTAATGGGTGGAGTGAGGAGTGTACAGTGTAAAGTGTGGAGTGTTGAGTGTAAAGTGTAGAGTGTGGAGTGTGGAGTGGAAAGTGTAGAGTGTGGAGTCTAGAGTGTAAAGTGTAGAGTGTGGAGCGTGGAGTGTAAAATGTCGAGTGTGGAGTGTGGAATGTAGAGTGTGGAGTGTGGAGTGTGCTGTGGAGTGTGGAGTGTAAAGTGTAGAGTGTAAAGTTTAGAGTGTGGAGTGTGGAGTGTAAAGTGTCGAGCATGGAGTGTGGTGTGTAAAGTGTGGAGTGAGGAGTGTAAAGTGTAAAGTGTGGAGTGTGGAATTCGGACTGTGGAGTGTAAAGTGTAGAGTGTGGAGTGTGGAGTGTGGAGTGAGGAGTGTAAAGTGTGGAGTGTAAAGTGTGGAGTGTAAAGTGCAGAGTGAGGAGTGTGGAGTGTGTAAAGTGTAGAGTGTGGTGGAGTGTCGAGTGAGGAGTATAAAGTGTAGAGTGGAAAATGTAAAGTGTGGAGTGTAGAGTGTGTAGCGTGAAGCGTGGAGTGTGGTAGTCCAAGAACGTGAATACATTCGGGTTCGTGACTTCCATCCTGTTTTAGCTGTCTGAGGCAAAATGTTTCTGCTGCTTTGGTGATGATGGCTTGTGGTGCTGCCCCGATATGGCTTCACGATGCCGTTCGGGTGGGTCACTTTGCAGCCAAAGATGTGAACATCTGAAACGAATCCAAGTTCTCTACAGATGCGGAAAATTCAGTTCACTCAATTTTCTGCAGGTTGCAATTGGTAATTGCATGTAATGGACATATTGGTAAGGTATTTTGGCTCTTGTAGCGTTCCTGGTTGCTACGACGATCGTTTCTTGCAGTTTATCCAAGGATCGTTGGATCTGGTCCGTGCACTGCTTCATTTCGATGCTGATCCAGCAAAGCAGGACTTGCACAGCTCCAGAGTTGGTAAGTCAGGTTACTGTAGGACCCTTAGGACCCCAGGTTAGACTTCATGTTGTACTGGGTCACTCGTACTGTGTTTCTTTTCTTCCATATTTTCGGTACTACTGGAGGAATTTTTGAAGTTCTGCACATTTCCAGGTAATATCTAACACTTTCAATTTCAGATGAGCACCGGCCAATTCTGCAGGACACCAGCGGTGCAAGTTCCATCGACACTGCTGTGCCTCGCACTATCTGATTGGCTTAGAACAGACACTCTTACTACAAACCATTACCAGCAGGCAGTGAAAAGTAGTACACAGTCCTGAACTTGCTAAGGCATAGCCGGTGAACATATCTTGGAGGATGCACATACGTTTGCACACTTCATTGAAGTGCATTACATGGAATGATTCAACGCCTTGCGCAATGACATGCGGGCACTGCGCACGTCTCCCTCTCTATCTATACCAACTACAAATCAGGTAGTAAAGTAAATATATAATCTAATCAGGTAATAAAGTAAGTCATCTAGTGATCAGATGTCACTTGGGTGGTATCTTGTTAGCATAGCCATTCTCAAGCAACAAAGTTGTAACACCGCGCAGCCTCCTTCGCGTTTGCAGCCGTGCAATCCCAGTGTTTTGAGGCGTCAAAATGCTATTGATATGACTCATGACTGTGTGCAACTTGAAGACTTAGGCTTTAATCCGTTGCGCATATCTTTGTTAAAGAATCGACTAGATTCTTGGTGCACGGGGAATAAAGGTAAACAGTAAACTCAGTAAACAGTGAGGTGATCGGAATTTAATCTCGAATGAGCTTCCATGAAACAATTAAAGTCCTTAATACTCCTGTTCCTTTGATTTTCATTTGGGAGTCGCATTAACCCAACTGGACAGTGAGCGAGGTTCAGCTTGGTAGCCCTATGGAAATCGTCGAGATGCTCAGGCACCAGGATGGTTCGGGAGGTCATTTGGAGATTGGATCTTCCAACATCTGACATGGCATTTTTTTGCTGTACAGACATATATATATATACATAATTATATAATAGAATTGTATATATATATATATATATATGTATATAAAATATAGTTATGATATACATATATATATATATACATATATATATATATTGGTTATTATCAAATCTAAACATCAGAATTTCTCAAGGATTTAGCTCCCAGATTTGGCCTTGGAAAGTGGGTGGCGGTGTAGTCATGGGGTCACTGTGTTAACCTCTGGAGGCAAAATGTGCACAAGACTCGTAGAGTATCTGAAAGTGCCTTGTCCAAGATTGATATCACATCAATCTTCAGCCATCGGAGGCGGCATCATTTGAGAGCAGACATGTCTTGTTACCTATGTTCCTTTCGCAGCAGTGCAACGACTAAAGACTCAAGACAGAGTCACGTATAGTGACTTAGTCATTGTCCGAAGTGCTGAGGCAACATTATTCCTAGAAGAATAAGTGTAGCATCTGCGATTTCCATCAGGTCTCTGTCCGCAGCTCAGTGGACCATAGATGACCATAGATGACCATAGATGACCGCAGATGACCAACCTTGAAACCAGCCCAACCGCCAAACTGTGATGAATGTGCCTTTATGATATGAAACACAGCCGAAAAGTATGGAAGAGAGCAAGAAAGATGTGCAAAAAAGACATGGTCATGGTCCAGATCAAAGCACAACTTCTTGCCTGTATGCCAAGGAACTTGTTTGGTCTTCATCACATTTTTGTAATTCTCTCTCTCTCTATATGTATGCATTGTGTTTGGCAGGCACTGGGTGTGCATTATCATTAGGGTGAGTGTGTAAGTTGATGAATCCATTTTGGCTCAAGTCTGAGCCAAACTGGCTTCATCATTCTTTCTTTTGTTTGGGGTACCCACACCACTACTAGGGAGTGACCCTAGGGAAAGTGGTTGTTCGTTCCTCTACTAGGGCGTCACCCTAGAGTACAGAGGTTACGGAGGTGGGAGATACCCCCCTGATGCCAAGGGCCAACGTTGTCGTCCGGCCTGGCTGGAATGAGGCTGCCCACACCGATGCCGAGATCCTTCATGCGACGGCCTACTACGAGTTCAAGACACACGTGGAAGGCCTGCTTCAGCGGGGCCTTGTTTCGCAAGCCACCAGGTTATGGTCCTCAGTGTGTCAGATCGACCATTTCCCCCCTCATCCAATCGGTTTGGGGGTGGAGGGACTTCCCCCTTTCAGACGGTCACCCTGTATGGAGGAAAACTGTAGGAGGTGCACCGAATTTTTGGGAGGATTCAAGTTCCCCTGGCTTGGTACGTGGAACAGCTCAGCTGTCTTGGCTCTGCCCGGGAGTGACCCGCGGCTGGCGTG
>Ga0126342_10011311_pt1 | contig 15950 bp, 13 predicted proteins | sample Cyp1metagenome_FD_92528 | JGI IMG/M metagenome (GOLD analysis project Ga0126342, IMG submission 92528) | Coral microbial communities from Lord Howe Island, Old Settlement Bay, Australia - Cyphastrea 1 metagenome | ecosystem: Host-associated > Invertebrates > Cnidaria > Coral ... | reverse complement strand
ATATATATATATATACACACATATATATATATATATATATATATATATATATATATATATACACATATACATATATATATATACACATATATATATATATACATATATATATACATATATATATATATATACATATATATATATATATACAACCATGATTCCTTGGAAGTAAATGATCTACAACTGGTGGGGTCTCCCTTGCCAAGTGTGGGCCAAGCAGTTGGGGACCATCTACATCGACCCGGTCGGGACATCCCTGGTGATACGGTACACAAACTACGGGATGGTCTATGGAGTCTACCCCCATCACCCCCCAAGCCAAGTCTTCCGGACGCAAACAACCTACCTTTTAGCTGGTTGTAAACGATCCCTATTTATGGCACAGGAGAAAGCGACCTTTTGTTATATTAGTGTAGCTGTTTTACCCCAAATCTCGCAAGTGTCTATCGAATCCCTAGACAGAAAATTGCATAAACCTGGGGTTTACCCTATGTACCCTATGTACTGTATACAACATGTTATCATCCCATCTATCTAATCCCTAGACAAACATATGGTTTTTTCCAATAGACACGCGCCTCTTGCACCTTGTGTCCCAGCTTGGACCAAGGGGCCGGTGTGGCCTGCGGCACATGAGCGAATTGTTGATATTGTTGATAGGAAACCCAACCCATTTTAGTGAAATGGTTGATAGAAATTGTTGATAGTGTTGTTCTATTGTTGATAAAACAACTAGTAGAAATTGTTGCTGGAACATGAAGAAATGATGCCTATTTTATTACTTAACTGGTTGGTGGTATACCTACCCCCCTGAAAACTATGAAAGTCAGATTGGATCATCATCCAAAAAAAATGGGGAAAATCACATTCATGTTCCAAACCACCAACCAGTATTGATATATGATTCTATAAGTATTACTATAGAATATTATCCCAAAGATATATATATATATATATTATATATATATTATATATATATTATATATATATAGTGGATGAACCAAATATAGGATCCCAGGATCCCAACAGGATCCCAGGCAAGGATGCCCAGTGGCGTTGAATCCCAGTTGAATCCTGCTGGCCTTTGGCCTTGGCCTTTCCGCAGGACCTGATGAAGATGCTGACGGCCCAGACGCTGCAGCTTTCGGTGCCTCGGGAAAAACATGTCTCCAGGATTGGGCTAGTACTTCTTACTTCGTATAAGTACTTAGTAGTAGTGAGTAGTACTTAGTAGTCTAGTTAGTGGTACTTAAGATTAGGCAATCATGAACCAACAACCAGACTTAAACAAGAACAAAACGGGGTTTTGAAGCATCAATCGACAAATACATCACAAATCCATACAAATCCAACTAATGGGTGTGCCGGGTACAGTATCCCCGGAAGCATTGGTTTCCCTCTTAGCCAAGTTTTGGATGAAATCCAGAGGTCCAGCCGTCCTCAGTTTTGTTAGTTGGATGCTCGTTCCTGGACAGTCAACATCCCAGTCGACTCAGCTGCGGGAAAAGGCGCTCGCATTAATTGTTGATACGCCAACCAGCCTTGTTTTGGGGATTCCCCCTTTCCGAATTTCCTGTATATATTTATACAGACAGATCCCGATGTCTACCATTTGAAAGGATCTCCAATCAAACATTCTGTCCAAATGATCATACTGACAAATCTGACATACACATCAAGTTATCATTCTTGGAATGTTTCAGAATGTTTCCGCAGGTTTCCACCATCTTCCACTGACTAACCAATCTATCTGAACAACAGGTAATCAAACCACCACAGAATGAGTCCTCTCATTAATCATCCCTTGTTGTGAATCAATTCGTAAAAAAACATGCAAAAAACGGCTATGGGTCAAAACCCGCCCTGGTGAAGCCTAAACTGGCTGGTAAATGGAATGCTGATGATGATTTCATAGGTATTGACCCTGCTCGATGATCTCTATCAAATTGATGGTGAAATCCCTGGAAAACTCTTTTGATCCCCATTTGGATCATTTCTGATCAATGCCCATATTTTACCCTGCCACTGCCAGCCATTTCATCCGGGGTCACGACGGTTTTGGGGGGCTCCTGCAATAATCGCAGTGGATTCCCCATGCCATGTCTGGTGGATAAACCAATGGGAAAATAACAATCCTTCAGCAAAAATCAAGTCTGGTTGGTGGTTTAAACCCCTCTCAAAAATATTATATAGTCAGTTGGGATGATTATTCCAAATAGATGGAAAAATAAAACATGTTCCAAACCACCAACCAGAAGTAGATAGATGTAGATAGATGATAACACTCACATAATGGTGCTTTTGGCAGTAAGGTGAGGACCCAAGAGACAGCCTTCAACACCTGGTAGGTCAAAGGGTTTGATATCGGTCATTAAGATTCGGAATAGCTGTTCTACATCTTTCCAGCAGCCCCTTGCAAACAATAAATACAATAAATCCCAATGGGGGCCGCTATGCCTCTTTTGTTTAAAAGTCACCAGTGGTTTTTAAAGGACATCCAAAAACTGCTGGTGAACTCTATGGTTTATGGATCAAACATGGTCAAACCCCTGGTACCTGGTACCTGGATCCTATAGGTACCCTTTAAAAAAATGCTGGTGCTGGTGCTGGACTATTTCCCCCATCTGGTCATAATTAATGTAGCTGACCCATGCCATGGACACCGCAAACCCGAGCTCCTGCAACTCCCGAAACCAGTGGAGCAGTTGCTCGCGGATGGGTACACCCCTCCTGGAGCATTGGGGAGGTAGCATTTTCGTAGCTGATCACGTTTTTTGAGGATAGGCCCCTAATGAATCAATCATGGTTCATTCATCCTGGTTGACATTGATCTTTTCAAGCATCCTTTCATCAAGCGTGTGTCCAAACACCAGAATTCACAAATCCCAAATCCCATCAAGATTTTATGATTCCCGTGTCTGTTGTTTCAGTCGGAAGTCTGGCCTGACCCTAAAGCATGCACAACATTCAGTTCAGATTGGGCAAAAGGCCTTAGCAACTGCCTTCTCACACTGCTCATCTGAAGAAAATCCTTGGCATGGCTTGCTGGGGCAAACCAGGAGTCTCTGAACAACAACCGTGACATCAAATGTTCCAGATCCCAGCAAATCAGCATATGAATCAGTGACTCTCACCATAAGCCAATGCCATCTATCATCTCTCCTGCATCTTTAGTATTGTTTAGTTGTTCCCTCTGGTAAACAAACCTGGCAATGGATGTTCCCTTCCAATGTTTTTTTTTTTTTAATCCAGATGTCCATCCAAATTTAGAACATCCATTCATACCCTGATTCCATAAATTTCATAGATGTCCATATCATATCATAGATTTCCATATATTTTCCATAAATTTCATCGAAACAACCATATCTTTCCACACAAAAAAAACAGGAATTTGCTGACCCAGCTGAGGCTTCCTACCACCAGCTCCTGGGTGCTCAGCGTCTCAGGATTGGAAGGCATCTGCACCAGAAATCGGCCAAGGGATGGGTTTATGGATCTTTATGGTAGATATATCTATACATTTGTCTATTATATATATATTGTAAATGTAGAATGATATATGTGTTTATATATCTATTATTTTTATATCTATATATCTATTATGTTTATATCAATATATCTAATATTATATATATATATTGATGTTGATATCGATATAGTTCAGGGGGCTTAGAATCCAACTTGCCAGGGACCACATTGTTGGAACAGTGTCAAAAGTTTGAGGTGTGATTTGGTGCCACCACATCTTTGACAAATTGGCTTTCCCAACTTGGCTTCGGCTGAGAATTGGGTGCCTCTTTCCATTCTACTGCTTTGACCATCAGTTGCCCCTACCTTTTTTTTGAGACACACCTCATTTTTGCCCCATGTGGATTGGTCAAAACCTACCCTCTGGTAAACGTTTACATAACTATGGAAAGATCCACCATTTTACAGCTGGGTAAATCCACTATTTCGACTGGGCCATTTTCAATAGCTACGTTAAATTACCAGAGGGTATGATGCCCGTGACTCCTTGGCGGAAACATCCCTGGAATCGGTATAATATAAGTGGTCGACTCGCCCGTTAATAAGCGTTACTAAACTATAGTTATATAACATAACTATAGTATGATAACCCACTTAAAATTATCTAATCATCTAGTTATGTATCTATAACTATAGTATACTATAGTAATTAGTATAGTACTATAACCCACTTAAGATTTATGATTCAACCAATCCGTCCAGTTCTGGGTAAAGCTTGCGCCTGCACGGCTTCCTCCACCGGCGACGGCTCCGGAGGCGGCGCGCCGCCTGGGGCCGCCTCCGCGATGGGCTTTTCTTTGAGGCTGGCCTCGGCATGGGAAATGCGGCTTAACATAGGTAAAATAACACAGAAATCATGGATTTATATGGGATCTGATGGTGACTTATAGGGGATTTATCTGGGATTTATATGGGATACAATGGATAATACCCTCTGGTAAACTAACGTAACTATGGAAAGATCCACCATTTTCAATGGGTAAATCCACTATTTCTATGGCCATTTTCAATAGCCATGTTAGTTTATCAGAGGGTATCCCATCTATCAGTACACTGCTTGATGAATAGCTACTCATGCTATGCATGATACATCATGATACAATCATATATTAGCTTACTCAAAGTGTTTGCCATTCTGACCACACAACGTGGGCAAGGCTACGTTTTATCATAGATCATTGATGATCAGCTGGTGATGGAGCCGCCACTCAGCCAGCCCTTTTTTAGTCCAAATTTATGGATTGGGATCCAGCAACAACGCCAGAACTGAAAGCCGATTTAGTCTGGGCAAGTTTTTGTTCTTTAAAATAGAGTACCCCTAACCCCCACGGGTTAGAAAATTATTTTCACCATACCATGAACTAGGAATATGCCACAATTTCAGACACATCCAAATGGCCATACGGTTGATACGAGATGGTTTCATATGGTTTGCAGATGTTTCATAGATATTGATATCATCTATCCATTAAGACCATTAAAATATGGTTTCATACGAGTTTGATATGGTTTACACATTGTTACCCCAACTGGTACCCTCTGGTAAACTAACGTAACTATTGAAAATGGCCCAGTCGAAATAGTTGATTTACCCAGCTATAAAATGGTGGATCTTTCCATAGTTACGTTAGTTTACCAGAGGGTATTAGCCATTATATCCCATATAAATCCCATATAAATCCCCTAAAAAACAGTTTACCAGAGGGTAAATCCTCATTTTCCTATGGTTTTCCCAATGATTTTCCTATGGTTTTCCCATGAATCCCTGATGTGTTCAGTCCCAAGATGTCCAGTGCGATGCCCAGTGCGCCTTCAGACGACCCTTGGTGACCATCTGCCAACTGGCGACATGGATGGATTGGTCTGGATGAATTAGAGTAATTTACTGACCTAATAGTCATTCCACTAGTGATATACATGTATATATATATATATGTATATATATATGTATGTATATACATATATATATATTTATATATATACATACATATAAAAACATATATATACATATATGTATATATATACATATATACATACATATATATATATATACATATATATACATATATATATGTATATATATATATGTATATATATATATGTATATACATCTCCTATAGTATCTGGATGTATCTGGCTGAATTATAATAATTCACTAACCTGGCAATTACTGAAAGGCTGCCTATTGTGGGGTCATTTCCCTTATTGTCCTATTTATATAACCATCATTCCACTGACGTCATTGCTGGATCATTGGGGATGCCATGGGGATATCAACAAAATCATGGGATATTTCAATAACCAGCTATAACCCTTGAAACATCTGGTGGGATATGTTGAGCAGACCAGTTATAACCAGACATACCCCCTGGTAATTTAACGTAGCTATGGAAAGATCCACCATTTTTAATGGGAAAATACACTATTTATATGGCCATTTTCAATAGCTATGTTAGTCATTACCAGAGGGTAAGCTGGTTATTGATTTGACACCATATTTTTTTTGATCAAATCTGGTGGGATCTTAGAAGGCATCAGATGCAAAGCCCGCCTTCCGTCGTCTGACCTCAGGACTGGACTGCTCCGTCTGTGGAGTTTCTATCTCCAAATGTCAAGGTCAATGGTGAAACATGGTGGTATATGATAGTACAAATCAACCATCACAGGATAAATATATGACATATGGATGTATATGTATAGACATACATATTAATAATTGATTTTGATTTCAAATAATGATATTGATGGGGATAGAATGAAATCCAGCCAATGATCTGATATAGGATGGTTTGTCCAAAAGTAACAGTTAAAGGAACACCTCTAAAATCCCAGGTTTAATCACATTTGTTACCATAAAAAAGATATTCGGGGAGGCATGCCTCATTCTCAGACAGACCCGTACTTGAAAGAAAAAACATATGTATTAGTAATCACAACAATACTATATATATAATCAGAAGAAAAAAAACACTAGTCACTAGTAAAGATAGTTTCTTAATATGCAATAATGATACATGGATACATGGGATATATGTCACATGGTAAATGGTAATTTGTCAACTGTGGATTGCTAACCTTGATGAATTGACAGAGAGGGTTACCCCCGACTGCTGTATTTCTGTTGTTCATTCCTCCGAGCCGACGATCTTCAAAGCCAAGGATGAGATTAGGACATGTTTGAAGCCGCAATCATTTCACTAGGTCTTGATGATTGAGCCATCAACACATGTTCTAGATCATGTTAAGTGGATCAAGATGGCTCAATAATCAATGACCATTTCAATCTGGTTCAGTGGATCATGCTAAGTTCTAGATGGCTTCCATCTGGTTCCTAGATGGTTTTCCATCTGGTTCGCGTGCTTCATTATTTTATGACTAATATCCACCCAGGAACGATTTCCACTGTGTAATGACTATGACTGTGGTTTCCGATGAGGCGTTTTCTTGAAATTGCAACACACATCTGTTGGAAATGCCCAATGATGGATGATGTTGGGGTTCGCCCATCTTAAGAAACAACAACATAACCTCTAGCCGTGGAAATCGCAATGTTCTATGTATATATATATATATAATCATCTGTAAATGGGCCATTTTCCATAGCTATGTTGGTTTGCTGGGGGATAACGGGATATTTATGGATATTTCTTTAATCAACTTGGGGGGTTGTCCATTCCATCCTAGCCTCTGGTAATCTTAAGCATGCCTTCTTGCAACATTCCCCATGCGTTTGTCCATGTCCCATTTGTATACATGCCCATGAAAAATGGGCGTTTGATTTCCAGAGGGTATGAACCAACATTCCACAATTTTCCCACTTATATATATATACATATATAATTATATATATATATATATACATATCCCATTGAAATTCCATGAATATTCACCCAAAAACACATGAAGTCTCCCATCCCAACGACAGCATGGTGCCAGGAAGCCCAGGAGTGTCCGCATCCACTCTCTGCTCCTCAGGTCTCATGGGCCCGCTGGAAAATTGGCAATTGCCTCAGCTATATGTAACATATATGTAGCTATTGCTGTTTTTGGTGTTCTCCCTTTAAAGCCTCTTTTTCAGCAACACCCTAGACACCTTTTGCATAAGTTCAACTGACAGATACTAAAAGTATATATATATATATACATAAAACTACTGCTAAGGATCATTATGTAATCTGCTTGTATGAAGTGTCTTTGTATTCTTTCAACCCCCTGAGAAAATACCCAATGTTTCATGGAGGTGTGCTCCCCTGCAAAATCCGACAGGCCATGTGGAACCAAAGATCAACCCCTTCACCATTCACCAAAGGTCTATACTTGCTGGTTGTATCACCAATCCATATAGTTGACGAAACTCTCATGTTTTCATCGCTTCTATCCTTAATTCACCCAAGTGTACCCGGTTTTCATCCCATTTTTTCACATCAAAACCTCTCCACCTGGACCACTCTTTGCGGCAACACCTGTGGGGTGTTGAAGTCTTGCTGTCCGTCGCTGGCCTGTGCAGGGCCGTCCTCCTGCACCAGAACTGCTTGCCATGGTCAAGGCACATGGGATGAAAACTTGATGACTTGATGGCTACAAACCAAGCCCTGTGAAAATGGTGGTAACGTCCGATAACGTGCTATGATCCCCAAAAATGTGGCATATCATCCAGCTTTTGACATCAGGGATGGGTCAAAGGAGTCGAAGAAAATCGTCCTCTCAGGAGTCATGGGATACTCCAGCACTGAAGAACCTTTTAAAATGATGCATATCGAATATCAACATAATATCAACATCATATCAACTATAACTGCGTGGTTGTATTCATTCATGTTTCTTCCATAAGTTTTTTGTTTTTAATGTTTTTGGATGTTTTTGGTACATTGCCAGATGACATCCCGTCCTCCTCTTCCTCGCTGGTGTCCTTGTCCGTCTCAGCCTACCAGGATAGCTCCAAAGGACTCAACCGGAGCTTGATGGGCTGAAATTTCTAAGGGTGGAACCGCGAAAAATGGGACGTTTATGATTTTTACCTCTGGGTTTTATCGAAAAAATAATAGTGTCTTTTTCGCTTTGGCCATTCTTTTTGGGGCGTAGCGGCCTAGCTGTTAGACTCCACGGAAATTCCAGTCTCTTCGCGAAAAATGGATTGATGACACAATCAAAAAACCTGCAAATACTGCAACAGACCAGTTCTTCCCCAGTTCACGGGTTCGTCTCAAGTGATCTTCACCGGGTTGATTGACAAGTTGCTGAAGGCAGCACTTTTAAGATCTGAATTCCATGAATTTGAGCATGTTGTTCCCTCTTTCTGGGAGATCTCTCCGTGGACTCTGGCTCGAAATCGGAAGCTTTATGAAACTTTGTCAGCACAAGCCTTGGCAGCAAAAAGGAGATGCCAGCAAACGACGAACAAAGTTGATCTTCATTTGGACCTAAAGAATATTATAAATATAGAATAATATAAATATAAATATATACGTATAGTCCATATAAAGCTTCCAACTCTTGAATATGGACCTATAAGTATCCATTATCCATTTAAGTCACCAGACCTTTACCCTTCGCCAAGCTCCACCTCGGCCTCCGGTGTCTCAACAGGATCTGTCTGACCAACCTGGCGTCACAATGAGTTGATCAGTGGGGATTTCGATACGGAGGGGCCTTATTTTGATAGACAAACTAGTGCATAAGTAGGCTAATCAACACGGATTTCCGGTGGATATTGAATGATCTAGGTGGATATAAATGATATATCATGATATATCTGCAATTATTAGATGGTGTTGTAAACCAGCTTGGAACTGGGGGCACCCTTCCTGCAGTGACCATAAGAATATATGACAATCCTCAATATGTAAAGGGGAGTATACCCACCAATCATCATCAAAAAACAGTTTTTTCAAAATGCTCAATTGGATTCCAATGTTGTCCTGAAATTGCAAAAATGGTGGAGCAGGTTTGGCATGCCACTTATTATCATTTACAGTCATTTACGCATAAAGGTTATTTAATGACGGTTGCTCCTCTCAAGGACATCTCTGCCTTACACTTGGGGGTTCAGAAGCAGTTGGGTATACGTAAACCAGCAAAGCAGCAGGATATGAACAACAGAAAATGCATGAAAATGCAATTGTGCAAGCAATGATTCTTAATGCACTTATTTCCCGCATTTATAGATGATTTTCTGCAATAATCCTACATTATATATATATCAAAAAGCTCCGTTTCGTTTGATTACCAGAGGGGAATGGATATGCAAGCAGTACTTGCTTCTCAAGAGGTGTACAGCCTGAGCCTGGAAATCATAAGCGGACTTTGACACGATGAATGTAAGGGCCCGCTGCTACATCATCATATCTAGTGATGGCAACCGAAACCTTGGAACAACTCTGAACTCTGCCATGCGGGCAACATATTCCCTAAATATAGCTTGTCCTAGCCTTCGGGAAAGAACAAAATTCAGCAAACACAGAAGACCCATCATCAAAGCCGCCATGGGAGAATTCATCCTGATCTGTTTCTGCTGGCTAAATCTTCATTTATGTTTTGTTACTTGACTTCAATGACTTCAATCCCAGAAATTCAGCATATTTTACCTCAAACATGGGGGTGGTGAAGATGATTTTCCTCATGTTGGATTTGGGGAATGCAACTTCACCTTCAAAATGACCACCACAACACATCATAAATTTGGGATTTTCATCTGACCCAAACAATTTCTAGATATTTTTTCATACTGGACATGCCCTTAGATGAAATCTAGACCTTATCCCCACCATCTAAAGGATAGATTTCGATTTCAACGGATTTCTTCATCCCCCATCTAGATGAATCTCAGATCATCTCTTGAGTGAATCTACCCTCCAGTAAATTAACAGTTCGACCCTGGCAGTCATCGGGGTTGGTTCAGATGAGTTTCCATTAAAACTAGGCTATGGATTCAGGGTCCAACTGTTCATTTACCAGAGGGTATATCGGTATATCCCATTAAAATCACCATTTTGGTTGCTTAAATCCCATTAAACCACCATTTTTCATGGTTAATTCTGGGATGATCTCCATCCACATCGAAAAAAAAAACATATCGATGGCCTCCACGGGCTCCGGCTCCACCGCTGGTTCTTCCAGACCCGCCTCTCAACCGTATCTATGGCATATTTCTGTGTATTTGTATATATATATATATTATACAGTATGTATAATTGCAGATTGTATAATTGTAAGTGTATATAATTGTATATATATATATATATATTGATATTTATATATATATATATATATATCGATATTATTGATATCTCTACATGTGTAGAATTATATTGTTGTGTATAATTATATACATCTAGTGTGTATATATATATGTTTATGTATATGTATATGTATATATATGTATATGTATTATATGTATATACGTATTGCCAAAATGCATAGGATACAAATGAATACCATCATGCGTCTGGGTCTGTCCCTAATGTGATGATGCTTTATATTGAATGAGGGTGTTCTGATGATGAGTACCTCATTCCTGGCACCAAATGAAGGCACCATTCATAGGGAACGCACGCACTGGCCCAAAACATGGCATGGTTCACATTAACTATCGGCAGTGGTTCCATCAATCATCCATGAATAATCACTATATGAATTTTACTATCATCCCATTCATTAAAAATCACTATGAATCACTATATGAATCATTACATAAATCACTATATGAGGAACCGAACCATTTTGGAACATGAAACTGGGACCCCACAACCCAATTTCAAAACACGTATTACCTATTAGAACTGGATTCCATTTTTGCATCGCTATCACCTTTTTTCTAATCAGTATATGAATCACTATATCAATCACTATATGAATCACAATATGAAGAGTTAACATGGATTTATAGTGGATTATATTATAGTGATGTTTACTAATAATATCACTATAATATGAATACTATAACTCTTAGTTTTTACCGTGGATTTCCCATGGGAATCTCTGTAGCTCCCGTGAGTTCCGGCTCCGTCGTTCCGTTCCGGAGAAACGTCCCGCGAGTGCCTTGCCCGCTTCGCTCACCTGACGGGAGAAAAACCGGCTTAGCTAATGTTATACTATGGTATAACAATTATAAATTGTATATTGTCTATAATGTTATACTATGTTATATATATATATGCTAATATGCTATAGAATGTTATACTATGGCATAAATATAGTACACCATGGTATATGATATTATGATATAGGTATATATATATAATATAGGTATGGTGAGCAATTGCATAGCGGTGGAAAGAATCCAGGGCTGACACCACATATATTCTATCGGGCGATTCATTTGCTGGACCAATCCAAGATCAAAATCCTTCTGCCAACAATCTCAAATACCCTCTAGTAATTTGGTACATAGCTACGGAAAATTGTCTTTCAGATTTACAGTACCTAGCGTACCAGGGTGATTTTCCAGTTCGCAGACTGTTTAATTACCGCGTACACCGTACATTCAAAATCATTCAAATACATCCAACCATAATCGCAAAAACTGGATGAGATACGTACTATAATACATCCAACCGCTTAAATACATCTAACCAAGTTAATTTCCAGATCGCAAAAACTCTGATTGTTTCAGGGAAAGCAGACCAAGGTCCATGCATCTTTAAGAAAGTCTTTGCGGTCTTCTGCATTCGCTCCTCAGGAGGCAGAGTTGCCAAGAGCTGGAACAACAACAAACCCACGCAGCGCACGTTACATCAGGAAGCCACCAAGGACCCATATCAATGGTGAAAATCCTCGATTTCACAGATCAAAAAACATCCAAAACAAAATAAAGTTACAGTAACCTCTGGTAAACTAACTGTTTGCTATTGAACATGGCCCAGTCGAAATAGTGGATTTACCCAGCTGTAAAATGGTGAATCTTTCCATAGTTACGTAAACGTTTACCAGAGGGTAAAACCTCCATTTTCCTATTGTTTTCCCAATGATTTTCCTATGGTTTTCCCATGAAAACCTCCATTTTCCTATGGTTTTCCTATAGGTTTCTAGGCTGTTCCATTTCTACTTGCTGCCACAAGTGTATTGACTGTCCTGCGTCCAGATTCGCTGCCGCCTCACCGACAAATGGACACCATGTTTGTTTGTCCAATGAGAACATCCTCGTAGCCGAACCACTGCAATTCTTGGGTGATTAGCTGTTAGATGCTTACACTGTATATATATATGTCTAATATATTATACATATATATATATGTACATTTTGCAGGGGAAGACTCAAAACGACCAAATTCAGCAGTGATTGGCAGGTCGGGTTTCGCAACGCTGAAAAATGGCCATTCTGCATGCCACTAGCACCTAGAAGGCATGTCAATCATGATGAACATTGCTAAATGGAAGTCATCCTGCAATGGAAGTGATCCTGCAATCCTGCAATGGGAGTTGATGTCGTCCGGACGGCAAGATACTGACGTAATATTACTTAATAACTCTTATCTGATACCCCCAAAATGCAAAAATTGAATGAATAAAATGATGATTGTTGGACCAACCCATATAACTAGAAACATCTGCGTAAATCAGAATTCCCAAACCTCATAATAAGTCATTCTTGGTTTTTCTCCCCCAGGATGGTTGTTTTTTTTTGTTTATGGATTGGTGGGAAAATCTTCACCAGAGCCACCTCTTTGTGCAGCAGGACGTCTTCGACAAGTTTCGCCTCCGTGGTGACCACAACATGTCTGAAATGAAGCTATGCCCCCCAAGATGTCCTGTTTGAGAAGAGAAAAATGATTGGAATTCTTGTATCACATTGGAATTGATAAACCATGATAAACCCATATTGCTTGCAATTGCGGCAATCAACAAAGCATGAACACAAAGTCCTAGCACCCAAACATTGGATGTGGTTTACCAACAAACGGTTTACGACGTAAATTGCCAACATCCGCGGCTTCTTGATGGTTAATCCCGCATGAAAGTGCTCATATACATGTATTAATGATACTGGTATATTATGATATATGTTATATAAGATATATGATATTAATTGTAAATAATATTAATATTAATATTAATAGTAAATAATGTGAATATTAATATTAATAGTAAATAATGTTAATATTAATAGTATATAATATACATAGTAATATTAATCATATTATACTAGTTGCTTCTGTAAAACAAAGAATTTGCCAGGGTTGACACATAATGTCAACCCCAAATAATAGTCATGATTCGATACTTAAATGGTACCTTCCTAATGAAACAGCCGTTTGGGGTTTATGAATCCAGGGTTGATCGATCTCCTCTGTGAACTGACGTGTTGTTCAAGCTTACCTGCTGCATCATTCCAGATTTTAACTTGGTGAACTCTCCCTGAACAAGAACCAACCTGTAATCATTCACAACCTATAAGAAAATAAAATGGTTGCCATATTTTTACCCATTATTGTTGGTATTTCGTACAAGCCTATATGGAAAATAATGGTGTAACAACACACAGCTACATCCCCAGACTCCTCGAAGGGCCACCAACGAGCCCAGCCCTGACACGCTCATCCCGTGGCAGTCATATGGAAGTTATATGGGATTTAGGGCAGCAAAAATATGGAAGTGATGTGGGATTTGCAGTGAAAACAACAAGGGAACTTTTCAGATGATCTGACCAATATGGAAACACGGACATGGGGATATACTGAGGATAATATGGGAATGTAACGGAATATACTGTGATATATACCTAACAATCTGATGCCCTCCACACGATATCGAAGTTGGTTGAGTTCACTAGGTCAATTCTATGGTTTATGGTGCGTATATATATATATGACTTGTAATATCAAATGAACCATCAAAAACACCCCTATCCCATCTCATGGAATACCACAGTAGTTGGTTGAAAACGGTTTTCCGTATCATAATCCACAGTAAATTAGCTAGTATATGTATATAATATAAGTCCCTATAGTAACAAAAAAAAACTAGTGTTTTTAGTGGCTCAGATGACGGTGAGATGCGGCTGCCATAGCCTGAGCCAGATGTGGGATGCAATGCATGAACATCCCATTTCCAGGCTGGAAGAGAAATACATATATCATTATCATATGTGAAACCAGCAACCAGGTCATCATTGGATACTGTAATTATATATATACATATCATATATATATACATATCAAATATAACAATTATATATATATATCGAATATATATTATATATATATATTATGTATAGTATATGATATATGTATATAAATCCATATTCCATGATATCACTATTTTAGATGATTAAATCACAGTCCTTTACTGTTGAATCAACCAGTCCCAGTCCATTGAAGCTCCATAACCCCCATCTATTTAGGTGTGAACACCGCAGCAGAAGTGACCCATGGTCACGTGGTGACCCATGGTCAGTTCTATTTTAAAATATTTATCAGTATATCTGTTCATCAACTATATTGACAATTGCTTCAATATTTGTTCCACAAAATATAGAACTATCCCACCATTTCCCACGTTTGTAGCCACGTTTGTAGCCACGGACAACATCAGCACCAATCCATTGGTACCTTTGCTTGTGCTTCCTTGGCAGCTTCTGCCGTCTCCCTGTGGCAAGATCATCCGATACTGAACAACGGACATCCTACATAGGTGCGCATATGTGTATGGATAGATAGATGGATAGATAGATAGAATAGAATAGAATAGAATAGAACAGAATAGAACAGAATAGAACAGAATAGAATAGAATAGAATAGAATAGAACAGAATAGAACAGAATAGAATAGAATAGAACAGAATAGAATAGAACAGAATAGAACAGAATAGAACAGAATAGAATAGAATAGAACAGAATAGAACAGAATAGAACAGAATAGAACAGAACAGAATAGAATAGAATAGAACAGAATAGAATGGAATAGAATAGAACAGAATAGAACAGAATAGAACAGAATAGAATAGAACAGAATAGAATAGAATAGAATAGAATAGAGAGATAGAAAGATAGATAGATAAATAGATAGATAGATAGATAAGATAGAATAGATAGAATAGATAGAATAGATTGAATAGATAGAATAGATAGAATAGATAGAATAGATAGAATAGATAGAATAGAATAGCGTAGATAGAATAGATAGAATAGAATAGAATAGAATAGAATGGCATAGAATAGAATAGAATAGAATAGAAAAGATAGATAGACAGTCAGACAGAAAGACAAATAGATTAGATTAGATAGATACATAGATAGATCGATAGATCGATAGATAGATAGATGGATGGAGATTTATATACATTATATATATATATATATTTACGCCCAGGACGCTTGGTTCGCCGTCGGCTGGAAAGCAAATTTTCTCAGGTCAGCCAAGGTACTTTAGTCTCATTGAAACATTCAGCAGGGGCGATTCGCACTGTTCCTGTTGAACAAGCCT
>Ga0126342_10011310_pt1 | contig 15951 bp, 16 predicted proteins | sample Cyp1metagenome_FD_92528 | JGI IMG/M metagenome (GOLD analysis project Ga0126342, IMG submission 92528) | Coral microbial communities from Lord Howe Island, Old Settlement Bay, Australia - Cyphastrea 1 metagenome | ecosystem: Host-associated > Invertebrates > Cnidaria > Coral ... | reverse complement strand
ATGACATACACATTTTTTTCATACATAGAGGTTAATGCGGGTAAAACAATAAGAAACCTTTCCCCAAATCACCATTTTTTAAGGTTGTATAAACCATTCCCAAATGGGTGGTCTATGGCATTGGTTCATGTTCTCCATTTACGGCCCAAGGATGCTGAAATACTTTGAAATAGCACGCGTTCCGCCGACCTAGGCCTTAAAATGATGCATTGTGAGCATGACGACCGTTTTTTGGTACCCTCAAAATGCTGAAATTTTGTTGGTTTGGCCATGTTTGACCATAAAAATGGCCCATCTGAAGTCCGGCACCGCAGTTTAGATCGCCATCTCCCCATCCTATATCCATGCGCCGGTTTCTGCTAGTGCCAGTGGATTTTGTTCCTCAAAAGCGGCCAGTTTGATGATTCTTGTGCGGGTTCAACTTGGTTCAACTTGGTTCAACTCTGGCTGAATGCCTGATGCAGAAACCATGGCTTTGTTGGCACCTCGTTTTCACAATTACAAACCTGCTCAAATGACAAGTGAGTTGCTTCGTAACCAGGCTAGTGATTGGATTTTGTTTTTCGTTGTTGATATTGGATTTATGGCTGAAATTTCATTGTTGTCAGATATCAAATGGGCGGTTTAAACCAATGTATCACGGTCAGTTCGCTTCTTACAAGGTATGTATGAGAATCAAAACTGCAACCTGCTGATGAAGAGCTACATCAAAGTCACTAGATTGACGACCACCAGCCGCTTATCGAGATTTCTCTTTTCTCTCCCCCTGGCGTCGTTGTCCTGACTTCGCGTATGGCTCAGAATGATTGCATCGTTAAATTCAAAAACAATACAATTTTGTGAGTGGGCCCACGATGGTCCATAGGTATCTTTTTTGAGCCACAGCAATTTCGTCAATTAGCAGCATCTAAAGCCGCAACTAGCGGCCCACGTAAGATTTGTGGTCGCTTTCGACCTGTCCCTCTGTAGATTTCTGTTGCTAAGAGGTCGGCATGAAGAGTAAATTGCACCGCAGTGTCACGACATTTTTTGCCCATCAAGGTTTCGGTCATCTCTAAGGCAAGCCGAGCCAATCGGGCCATATATTTCATGTGACGTGTTTGTTCATCTTCTTTTCCCTGACGTTCATCATTTTGTTCTTTCTGGCCTTTCTTGCCGATATCTTTTGCGTCATCCCTGCCAGCACCGCGGGAACGAGAGCGCTCCCTTTGCCGATTTTTGAGGTTGGTTGTGGTTCTGAGCTGTACTCGGTCAGTGTATTGTGGCTTGCCTTGGCTTGCGAGTAAAACTTCGGGCCAAAAGAACAGGCGAACCTAACAACTTCCCGAAATCGTAAAAAGAGATGACATATCCCCAGAAGATTCCACGTTCCTGCTGGATTAACATGGATGGGAAATGTGAAAAATGAAAACAAACCCACCCTAAACTCAGCTCCAGGTTGCTTTTTGCTTTTTTCACGGCCTTCTTTTCGTACAAAGCTGGGATACTCTTGAGACCCTTGGCAGTCCAAAGCCTTCCGCCTTCAGGAACTTCAACCTTGTCCTTGCCTCGGTCATCGATGGAACATCCTGGAAATCTGGACAACCAGATATAGGATGATGTGCCTGTGTTTATCTATCCTTTCCATCTTATCTATCCTGTTTATCTTATGACCCTATCCGAGTCTATCCTATCAAGCTACCTATCATTATCCATCAATATCTAAATAAGCCATCCAATCCATCTATCCATTTATCCATCTCTACCCTACCCTACACTACCCTACACTGTTCTATTGCCCTACCCTACCCTACCCTACTTATCCTATCGTATCCCATCCCATCCTATCTATATATTCTTTCAGGTCCTATATGTCTATCTGTCTGCTGTCTGTCTTTTTGTCTATCTATCTATAACTAACCTATAATCTCTTCAAATTTTAGCGTATCTTATCTTATCCATCTATGCTTGCTTAGATAATTGGAACGGGTATGTATAATGATGTCACCGGCATCCTGAGTTCAAACGGAAAACTTGCTTCGTTGCCACTCCAGCCACCCTCTTCCTGATCTTTCTCACCCTCTTTCTGAGCCTCTTTCTGAGCTTTCTCCCAACTCTGCTTGTCGAGCATGTCTTGAACCTTCGCCTCCTCATCCTTGGAAGCGCTTGGAATCGCTGGCTTTTTGTCGCAAGAAGTTGGCTTCGATGGGATTTAACCAGCAAGAACTGGAGTTCAATTGGGTTTGACGGTTAACAACAAGCTTTCAATGGTTCAATGGGACCTAACCAACCATCCAAAAAAGGTTAATTTTAACGTGTTCGCTGCAACCCCTACGTTGCTCCGCGTCGGATTCAGAAGTGGCCGAAGTATGTAATAGTACATAACACATATGGCATATATTACATCACATATGAGTCAGAGGGGGTGCCAATTTTTGATCCCTTAGGAAGATAAGTTGATGTAATGATCCCTGTCAACGTAGTCAGAGGGGGTGGCGGATTTTGATCCCTCAACAAGCTAAGTTCATGTTCTTATTATCATCAACATATAAGTCAGAGGGGGTGGCAATTTTTGATCCCTTTATGAAGATAAGTTGAGGATATGGATTGGATCCTTTGGATCATTCCCCCATTCCATATCAAGCCCCAGAATGATGATGATGATGATGACGATGATGATGATGATGATTCTCTTGAGGTGTGGAGCATTGTCCGGGTTGGAGGGAACATGTTTTAACCAACAAAACATGATTGCAATGGGATTTAAGCATGGATAAAACTGGGGTAATGACACTTAACCCCATCCTCTTAGCCATCAAAGAGGAGCCTACAAATCCAATTCCGCCAGGAGCGATCATCATCGATAATCCAAGTCCCTATTTCTGGCAGATTAACCTAAAGGAAAACAAAAAAAAACATCTTTGAAGCGGCAAGATCGATCGACTTTTTTGCGTCTCAAAATTGTCCAGCTCTTGTTTTCCAAACAAAATCTAAGCAAAGAAAACTTCCCAGTGGCTTACCCTCAGTTTCCCCAATTTTTGTGTTTAGCTGGTAACAAAGGCCGGATTCCCCGGATCACTTTTCTGATTGTCATCACATTGCCCATTACCCATCATACACCCATGGCTGCCCACCATATTCCGATTTTGCATATCAAAACTAAACCCAAAACCATGAAATTATCAATAACTGTTCATCAAATGATGAGCATTCAACCAACTAGCCATAGTTTTGTAAACCTTCCCCAACCTGATAGTTCCCCAGGCCATAGAGGTTTAATGGGATACTAACCATCTCTTGTCCAATCAGCCAGCGGTTCCCTGATGCTTACCGGCCTAAGATTCCCAAGGATACCAAATCACCAAGAAATCGATGGTTGGAATCCCACAGGTATCATACCCCCAACCTATCATTTTTATGACAGGATGGTACCATTGCGGGGCATCCTCAAAAACTGCCAAAGTTGTATATATCACCATTATGTCCCAATTCATTTGCAAATGTTGCCAATATCTTAATAGCCTTCAACCTGCCAACAATAACTCATCACAACACTTCTCCAAACCAAGGTTATCCTAAATAAAATGTCACCATTTCAAACGATAGGCAAGGTGGTGCCTCATATTATGATACATACATCCATATAGTTGTTGGTGATAAAAATACAACTTACAACTGGTGGCGTACCACCACGTACAGATCCAGTCAAAGCCGGTCTGAAAGCCACAGCAACGTCAGAAAGTAAGCATGAACATGTTCATTTCATTTAGGGTTATTTGAGAAAAAACTGGCTGGTGGCTTTCGCCAATCCTCAAAATATGCTCGTCATCATCCCAAGTAGGGACGAAATACGTACCAGATGAAATCACTAGCCAGAAATTTTAGACAATGGATGGTAATTGATTGCTTACTTAATACATATTTCTGGGTGTCTCACATGCGTCTATTGAAAACCTAATGGTATCATCAGTTTAGATCTAAGAACATTTGTTATATCACCATTTTTGCACCTAAAAAAGTCGCCAAACACATGACAATTAAAATCCATTAAAGGTTGCTTTTGAAACCAAAAAAAGGCACAAAAAAAACGTGGGGCAAAAGTTCTTCTCCAACAGCAAGTTGCCGCTTGCATCTTTTTGAGCCGCATGCCTGCCAGGACGCAGAAGAAGGCTTTGGATGCTGGGCACCACTCCGATCCTGGCGGAAATTCATGGAAAATTCTTTTTTTTCGAAGAATGTTGCCGGAAATAGTGTCGATGAAAAAAATGTGGATTCTGAGGGGCTTTAAAAAAATCCAGTTATATATTCAACTATGGCTGTTGGCTTACTGGGGGGATATTCCTGTTTAGCTATTGTTATGGGGGTGATCCAAAAATTTGGTAACAGCAGCCCTACCACCAAGTAATGGGAAAAAAAGGATGGGCAACCAATTCTATCGTGTAACTGGGTTGATTTTTTCAATCGTAAATCTACAGGAAATTATGGCATCAGTACGGGGAATGCCTCCACGTTTTCCCTTCCTTCGATTCGGGGAATGGTTTATCGGCCTGTTTCCCGATGGAACATTGGGATATGATTACATAGACTAATGGCATACCCACATTTTCGGATCACCCCAAGAAGACTTGGCCAACTCTTTCTTTGATGCGGTTTTTGTTGCCAACAAATGCAATTAAAACAATCAGCCCTACCAGGCAGTAATATTACCAGGCACGAAAATTCAGATTTTAGTGGGCGAACCAAGCATGGAAACCATTTTGATTTATATCTCCCGTGTTGGTTTTTCATCATCAAGCTCAAAACCAATTTCGAACGGAACAATCCCGACTTGTCAAATCCAGACTCCGGCCTTCCTTGTATTTATCGGAAACTCCTTTGACCTTCGCACAGAGGCCATAGAATTGTTCAATACCTGGGCCCAATCGATCAAAGTCTGAAAAAAATACCGGGAAAAAACAGGTGTTCACAGATTCTTCCAAAATTCAACGGAAATTGGCAGCAATGAAGAAAAACAACTAAAGTATGTATATATATATATATACACGTATACTTATATATATATACACAACTATACATTCAAGGTGTCATCTATAGATATCAAAAGATCATTCTGGATTAGATTTGACATTTTGCTGCCACAGCAAGTTCAAGAACCGTGTTCTGTTTGCCACATCTTTCCGGGATCCAAAATGATCAACATACAGAAAACATCAGAAAATCACTCCAGGCAACCCAGGCACTCATGATCATACGCTGCCAGTATCCCGCCAGGTGACGACTTCGGCAGCACATTCGAGCCCATTCCATCACGGACCGTTCGTCTTCAAGCAATCCAGCAAAGCGATGCAGGAACATTTCTGGGTGCTGGGAAAGAAAACGATATCTACCTGTTGCCAGAGACGAACGCCATCCCAAAGAAGTCAAGGCTATACAATCATATACAATCTACCCTCTGGTAACATCCGGATTCAGAGGCTATTTTCTGAATGAACCACTTCGAACAATTGAAATCAATTGGATAAACATTGGGGTCTCCATCGTTTTCCAACGCCACGTTGCAACGAATCAACCGGCCACATCGCGCTTTCAGTTGCTCATACAATGTGTCCTGCAGCGTTTTGCTTGCACCATTGAAAACGTATAATCCAAATTTATCCAAATTTGGGGCCCTAATGAACCTGTATGCCAACCTAGCTACTGCTTGTATTGAACCATCCACTCTCAGGAAACATAAAAGGTTGTCTTATGTAATGCGGGCAGCATAAAAACAGAAAGGCCTGTTGCCAGCGCTGAAAAAACTAATTGTTTGTATATGTTCATTGTTTTTTTGTCAATATATTACATAATCTGAAGTAATACATTTTGGCTGTCTATGCACAAGCCTTTTCTATTGGACATACGGAAAGGCTTGTTGTGGGCGCGCAAAATGCATTTTTCCCCAAATACATTACATGGTCTAAAACAATATTGGCCTTTTGCTGTCCATACACAAACCTTTTCTAGTGGAAATAAAGCTTTAGAGTGGTTAATCACCCAAAAAAGCAAAAAAACAGTGTTTTGTGGACTACTTGGATCTAGGCAAATCCAGACAGACTAGTCTGGAAAACATGTTTTTTTTTTTTGTTTGTTTCTTTGGGTTTTTGATTCCTTAGGATTAATCCAGATTAACCCAGATCAATCCAAACCAAATCTGATTCATCGTGCCCCCAAGGCATTCTTGTCAAGCCATTATTAAAAAACAATCTTGTATGCTAAACATGCGCAGTATTCCTTGGGGATGTGCAATTTTCCTTTTCAGGTGTGAAGCCTTTAGGGATGTAAAAATATGTTTTTGGTGAAGGAAACCGTTCCTTCAAATAAATGGTGTTCCTCTCCCAGTAGAGCGCAGCTGGAGTTCTTTGAGAGGAGTGTCACATATTTACAAAGAAATGGCATGATTGAAAGGTTTGTTACATATTTTCAAACCATGGTGTAACTTCCAAAAGAGGCAGCTGAATATGTTTTTTTGGTGGGTAAAACCTTTCCTTCAAACAAATTCCAAACAGAAGGAGGCACCTGGGTTTCTTTGAGAGGAGCGTTACATTTTTTAGAGAAATGGTGCTACTGTCAAACATAAGGCAAGCGGAGCTTCTTTGAGAGGGATGTTACATCTTCAAAGGACGCACTGCATATTTTGACACAATATTGTTTTTGTTGTTAAACTAAACTGTTCAAATTCGATTGCAACTTGAAATTAAGTATTCAATATTTGAAGAAAACAGCATCTGCCTGAAGGAATGTTGCCATGATAAAGGAAGAAAACAGGAATATCGCACTTTAGAACACAATACACATCGTAGATAACACAAATTTTTGGAGAAAACAACCTTCACAAAAAAAAAAATCCTGAAAAAATGTGACTAGCTCAACAAGCAACCACCAGTTTGCAAATGACAACAACTTTTTTGGTTGAAGTGGATTTTTTGGACTTCTTTGAAGAACCTCATTTCTTCAAAGCATTGTTTGCTGGAAAAAACGCAGGCATACAACTTAATAGACTACATACAGATATTTCTACTTGGGTAACGAAAGCAATTGAAAAAACTGCATTGCCTGGTATTGTTTGCAATTTTGCCTTTAGCTCAATGTGTTGCATTTTCTTTGGTCAACTGCTGCGCTACGCAGCTCAAACTCATTCAACATTATTATGTACTTCCACACCTGTTTGGAAACACCAGGGAGTTTCCTTAATTTTCTAACTGAAAAAGGCCTTGTTGATGAATTGAGGTTGTGTTTCAAAGATGACTCATTTTTTTAGACGAATGTGGTATTGTAACATTGTACCACAATCATATGAAATCATGACAGTAGTGTATCCCTAGTTTTCAAAACAATAATATATTTCCATTCTTAATGATGTTTGCCACACAAAAAGAAGGATAACTATTGCTTATGAGAGGTACATGACCTGAACTTATCCACTGCAATTCTGCACTTTATGCTATGCAATATTGCAATTTATTCTGTTGCACCTAATGCTTCAAAGTGGTGACATATCCTGTGTTCTCTTCTAGGGTGGAATTTATTCTTTGAATTTGCCACATTCTGAACCTAATGACTACCATTGTTCGAATGGAGTGCATTTTACAGCTGAATATGTGTTTTGCTCTAGGTCAGGCCTCCTCCTTTTTTCATCCTATTTGATTATGACAATTTCCCAAAGGATGCAAGAGCATGAGGAAAGCCTGCTTTCCAGCGCTGGCAATGGTAAAATGGTGGAAACCCAATGAGCAATGGCAAACAAATGATTGAAATTTCAGGGTGCTTTCAAAAAGGTCGTCCTCAACAGTCAACAGTGACGAGCTAACTAAAAATAAAATACACCATTCCACTCCACTCCATGGTTGTTATCATGTTCCTCATTGCCTGGTGAACATGTCAGAGGAGTATCGTCCATGTGTGGACAAACCCCGCAATCACATTGTTGGTTTCAGGTTTAAGCCCATGATAACCTATTATATTTCCACGTTTTGTTGTTTCTGTTAGAAGTAGATCCTCCGCCACTTTTTGAACCACCCCATCACAGTTCAAATGTATGTTGATACGAAACCCCACCATTCACATAGGCACCTAAATCCGATGGCTAAGAATCATCATGCATGTTCACCTATTCTATCCACTAAAGTTGCCACCAGTAAATACACACATTTTACAGATGCTGGTTCGTCCCACTTAGTAATTAGGTGGATCATAGCCCTAATTATGAATGGACATTAACCTTACTTTCCCTACTGAACTAACTGGGGCTATAGCCCATTTAGGATTCCCCGAATGCCCCATTTATAGTCCACACCCATTTCCGGGTGCCCGGGCGCAGCATGCGCATGCCGGTCCTGGTTCAAGGGTGGAAGCCGGATGGACCTCTTGAGAAATTCCAAATGCTCGTACTTCCTCAGTTGGACTATGGAGGAACCCCCGGTTGCCTGGGAAAACCATGGAAAACCACGGGGTATCCAATTTCAACAAGAGATTTGCACTAAAACCATGGGGTAAACATGATAATTACCATCTTGTTATTTAACATAGCCATGGAAAATCAACATTTTTAATAGGTAAACCATCTATAAATGGGCCATTTTCCACGGCTATGTTAAATAACCAGAGGGTAATTAATCATTATCAAGTAGACCCGGGTGATGCCCCCAGGATTCCAGCAGACGGGTCCAAGCGCGTGTTTGGGAAACTGAAGTCGTAGCCCCGCAGGGCCCCCCATGGCTAGTAGGAAATATGAACCTCCATTTATGGAAGTCTTATGGGGATTTACATGGATTTACTCCAATCATCAAACTCAAAACGCAACAATTTCGCTTCCAAGTCTCTCAATCCATGGCTTCAAAGGCCCTTGGAAGGCAGCTAGGATGACATCTCCGAGAAGGACTGCTTGGCCACTGGAGCTCAAAGCCATCCTGAGGCAGTGCGCGAAAAAGCACGCTTTTTAAGCTCCAAAAAAAATTGGCTCATTTTTAATGGGATATTACTGGAATAGTGGTTCTATGATACTGGCACGTACCAATCAGGTACCACTTTTGTTGATTCAACCCCCACAATATCAACATAAGTTGATCAAACCTCCATGTATATATATTTATATATATATATATATATCTGTTCATGTCCCCTAAATGTTCAATGTTCATATCCGGCTAACATCCCATTGATGTTTTACCCTGTGGGACCAGCATCCAGATCATCGCTAGAAAAAGACGTCGCCGCTCGGTCACATCCTCTGCGTCGTGGTAATTTGCGCCTGGGTCGTCCTGCCGAGAGCATCGATTTTGCTCTAAGTAATGGTGGGGTTGATGGTTATTGATGATAGTCATATAGTAACCCCCATAAGTTGGGATTTTCCACATCAAATCATACAATGTGAGGCCCCCTAGATAGCTAAGTTGGTTTATAAGCCCCAGTAACTATAGTTATTTGCGTATCATAAACCATAGTTATTGGAATTATGTGCACCAACTTAGCTATCGAACGGGGGCCTCACATTTTATCAAATCATATCAAATCATATCAAATCTCTGTAAATCCCCAACCCTCCATGTAGACTGTGCGTCCTCCACCTGCTTCGGGTTTTGATTTTTCAACGGCGCTGCCACCTTTTTCTTCGGATGGGACGCCATATTCTTGGCCGTGGCCTCTTCGGAGTCACTCGCCAGAATCACCTGAGGAATGAGATCAGGGGAGAAAACTCCCAGTGTGGCCATTGAATACTTGGAACAATATGAACAATCAATCAAGGTAACCAGCTATGGAAACTAAGTTAAAACCACAGGATTTGGATATTTGGGATATCCCGGATCTCCTTATGGGGCAAACCCCAAGGGCAACGCCGGCAAACGCACGTGTTTGGATGTTTGTGTGGGGCTTCTAGGCTATTCTAGGCTTAGAACCGTCAACCAGTCAATCATGGGCAGTCCATCATTTGCATTGTTCATCTGGTACCTTCTGGTAAACTAACATAGCTGTGGAAAATCACCATTTTTAATGGGTAAATCCACTATAAATGGCCATTTTCCATGGCTATGTTAAATAACCAGAGGGTAAAGCCCCAGGTAAAACCATCATTGCCGAGCACAGGATTCACGTTCAGATCAAACGACTTCAAATGACTCATGGTTAAATTGTTCAATTGGCCACAATTATTGGGCGTGCGACCCCAGAATCAAACGACTAACGACCACAAGTTGACAAGGGACGGACTCTAAAAAATCCACAGAAATAAATCGAATGAACCAACATCAAAACAGTGACATCTTCCATCGTTTTAGGCCCAAACAAAATCAGCAGCACCCCCATCAGATTTTGACCCCGGACCTGCTCTGCTATGGCTTTTGCCTTCTTCTTTTCGCGCGCGGCCTGGGCATTTACACATGCACATATGTGTGACCTTGTATTCCTTGTATGGCCAACGATGGTGATAATACATATTATACGTGTATGTATATATATATAAGTAAAATATATATAAAAACTATATATATATATACAGTATATATGATAGTCCGACTGCTGGGTTAACTGTTACTGTATCGACATTTACTCCACATTTCGGTCCGGACTGATGGGATGATGTTTTTGTACCGTTCGGGCCCGCCTCCAGTGGCCCCTTGGAGCGATGTGCGAATTTCTTTTCCGGTTCTTCTCATGACACGCACTTTCCATGTTTTAAATATATTGAAAAGGATGTTAACCACACTCAAAGACCATATAAATAGATAGATATATATATAAATCTATATACGTATATATACTGTCCGCTTCACAAAGGATTGAATGAAAGAATATAAAGTCCATGATCAGTTATCCACCCCCCATGAAAAAAACATCTCGCAAAAATACATGGTAAAAATCCAGAAAAATCCAGTTTCGTATGGAGTTTAGGTGCTGCCTCGGGTTAACGGTTATAACATGTTATAACCTTGTCCTACAATGTGAGGCCCCCGGCCACGATAGCGTTCAGTTGGTTATATATAACTCCAATGTCACTATGGTTTATGGTACTTATAAAACTTATAACTATAGTTACTGGGGCGAATCTAAACCAACATTCACATCAAAATGGTGATTTAGAGTGGATTTTCCCATTAAAAATGGTGATTTTCCATAGTTATGTTCAATTACCAGAGGGGGGGCCATTGTACCTGGCACGGTGAAATCATCGCTCCAAGTTGCCGGTCTCTGGGCTTCCTCGGCTTCCTCGGCTTCCTTGGACTCGGCGACTCTCTGCTCTTCGTCACTGGAGTCACCAGACAACGATGCCTGGAACGCCAAGAAACCAGTTTCAAGGATTACCCGCCAGTAAATTAACATAGACCCTGGCAGCCATCGGGGTTGGAAGACTAGTTTCCACTATAAATTGGTGATTTTCAGTGTCAAACTGTTCATTTATGAGGGGGTAACATGATTAACACAAGTCAATTATTGCCAATTGCTTCGGGATGTTTGGGGAGTGTTTTTCTCAATTATGTGAATTATGTGATTCAATGAGGATGGTCTCATGCTAAAACAAAACGTCCCATATTACTTGTCTCACGGAAAGAATCGAACAAGGTATTTGTATGTGGTTCTAAACATACTACCGGGCAAGACTGTAGTGCTAATGTAGGTACACTTTTTGACGAACTCTAGACGTGGCAAGTATCAATGACGGTGGGCACACTTTTTGGCAAACTCTATACATAGCAAGTATCAATGACGGTAGGCACACTTTTTGGCAAACCCTAAACAGAGCAAGTATCAATGACGGTAGGTACACTCTTTGGCATACTCTATAATTACATGGCAAGTATGAATGAAGGTGGGCAGACTTTTTGACGAACTGTAGACGTGGCAAGTATCAATGCTTGTAGGTACACTTTTTGGCAAACTCTATACATGGCAAGAATCAATGACGGAAGGTACAGTCTGAAAACACTATACATGGCAAGTATCAATGATGGTAGGCACACTTTTTGTCAAACTCTGGGCATGGCAAATACCAATGACGGTAGGCACACTTTCTGGCGAACTCTAGACGTGGCAAGTATCAATGACGGTAGGTACACTTTGGCAAACTCTGGACATGACAAGAATCAATGACGGTAGGCACACTTTTTGGCGAACTCTATACATGGCAAGTATCAATGACGGTAGGCTCACTTTTTGGCAAACTCTATGAAAGGCAAGTAACAATGACGGTAGGCACACTTTTTGACGAACTCTAGACGTGGCAAGTATCAATGAAGGTAGGTACACTTTTTGGCAAACTCTAATGGCAGGTATCAATGACGGTAGGTACATTTTTTGGCAAACTCTATACATGGCAAGTATCAATGACGGTAGGCTCACTTTTTGGCAAACTCTATACATGGCAAGTGTCAATGACAGTAGGTACACTTTTTGGCAAACTCTAATGGCAGGTATCAATGACGGTAGGTACATTTTTTGGCAAACTCTATACATGGCAAGTATCAATGACGGTAGGCCGGTAGGCTCACTTTTTGGCAAACTCTATGCATGGCAAGTATCAATGACAGTAGATCCACTTTTTGGCAAACTCTATGAAAGGCAAGTATCAATGACGGTTGGTACATTTTTTGGCAAACTCTATACATGGCAAGTATCAATGACGGTAGGCCCACTTTTTGGCAAACTCTATACATGGCAAGTATCAATGACGGTAGGCACACTTTTTGACGAACTCTAGACGTGGCAAGTATCAATGAAGGTAGGTACACTTTTTGGCAAACTCTAATGGCAGGTATCAATGACGGTAGGCACACTTTTTTGGCGAACTCTATACATGGCAAGTATCAATGACGGTAGGCTCACTTTTTGGCAAACTCTATACATGGCAAGTATCAATGACAGTAGGCACACTTTTTGGCAAACTCTATGAAAGGCAAGTATCAATGACGGTTGGTACATTTTTTGGCAAACTCTATACATGGCAAGTATCAATGACAGTAGGTACACTTTTTGGCAAACTCTATGAAAGGCAAGTATCAATGACGGTAGGTACATTTTTTGGCAAACTCTATACATGGCAAGTATCAATGACAGTAGGTACACTTTTTGGCAAACTCTATGAAAGGCAAGTATCAATGACGGTAGGTACACTTTTTGGCAAACTCTATACAGAGCAAGTATCAATGACGGTAGGCACACTTTTTGGCAAACTTTATGAAAGGCAAGTATCAATGACGGTAGGTACACTTTTTGGCAAACTCTATACATGGCAAGCATCGATGACGGTAGGCACACTTTTTGGCGAACTCTAGACGTGGCAAGTATCAATGACGGTAGGTACACTTTTTGGCAAACTCTATGAAAGGCAAGTATCAATGACGGGAGGCACACTTTTTGGCGAACTCTAGGCGTGGGAAATATTAATGACGGTAGGTACACTTTTTGGCAAACTCTGGACATGGCAAGCTGGTGAAATCAAAACCACGCAAAAAAGGTATACCCTTCAACAACTCCTTCATTACCATTCCTGAAAGTATTTGCCGAGGACTTAAGTTCTGGTTTAAATCTCTCCAAAACATGCCACGGGGCTTGTGCTTCTCCTCAAACAAATGACTGATGTGTCCCAATTTACACAAAACCTCACCATTGCCGGGGTCCCAAAACATTGTTTTTTTGCGAATCTTTCGGGGTTCCAGTTTCTCATAGCTACACGCGGGTTTTCTGATATATCCGTCCTTGTCATCATCAAAACCGGGCAATCCATAGCAGAAAATTGGCCATTCTCAGGCTGATTTCCCCGATCGAAACTATACAATCATTATATTATTGTAAGGTTGAACGATGCGGCTATGAATTACGCAGAGCCAGGATTTTGTTTGACGATATCATGCAGTTTGGTGAAAACCCCATTCTTGAGGACGATATGCTGTAAATCAGCTTCGATTATGACTAAATCACATTGTTTGATGAGCCAGTCGCATTATGTATCAAACCTCCACTGTTGAACATATGATCATTAAACTACAGCTTTAGATTAAACCACCATTTTTGTGAATAAACCTGATTGATCCTGATTGTTTAATTTCCAAACCACCATCTACTAGCATTTTGTGATGATCAAACCACCTTTTGCTCACTTTTTCACAACGATGGTTAATGATTAAACAACATGATGTGTCAATGATTCATCCGCAGAAATCTGTAAAACCGATCCAGTCCATTCCAGTCCTCCGCATCGGCAACAACCGCATGTTCGTGCAAAAGGCGCTGGTAGAACTCCTGTTTTTCCTTCTCTTCCAACCTGATCTGGTGGAATTTCACCAGGTCTGGTGGAATCTGATTGCCCAAAGTTGTAGTCAATGCATAGTCAATGCAAAAGGGGCCTCTGAAAATACAAGTCTATGTCTGTACAAATCGAAAATGTGCCATAATCTCAATGGTATGCACATACATATGCATAAACATGTATATATATATATATTTAAATATCATTATAGTCTTAGTATTCTGTATACACAAACTTTTACACACATCACACATATATATATATATCATACATAGATTCCATGCACATTAAATAATACCGATCTTCCAAAAAAAAAAGGTGAATGTCAGGCATCGCCAGGGAATATGCCAAGCAACCCGTCATGGGGCACCACCTGGCCGTGCGAGTCGATCAGGATGGGCTTGTCCTGGGAAGTCATCTGAGTCATCGCCGGAAAATCCATGATTTATAGATGAAACATCCACCATCAGTCATAGTATCTATCCACTATAATATATCAACATATATATCAACCATTTCCATATAATGTCAACCCTGGATTAATAAACCCCAAACGGCTGTTTACTTGGGAGCGTACCATTTAAGTATTAGATGATGACTATTGGAGGAGTACCCCCCTAATTGATAGACCATGGTTTATTAATCCGGGGTTGACATTAAATGGATTTGAATGGATATGTGAATGGGAAAATACCAAAATCATCCTATATGAAAAATTGCATGATTTTCCTTTGATCCGGTTGATCACCGCATTGTAAAAAGGAAAACCATGAAACATCTGTTGAAACCGTGGGTTTTAGGCTCACATATTTCAAGCCGTCCTCATGAAACAATTCTACAATGTGAGGCCCCCGTTCGATAGCTAAGTTGGTGCACATAACTCCAATAACTATGGTTTAATTATGATACTTATAACTATTAACTATAGTTACTGGGGCTTATAAACCAACAAACATCACTGGGGGGCTTCACATTGTATGAACATGTCCTCCATGGGTTATAAATCCATCTGTTGACCACACATGTGAAGGAAAGTCAGTCATCCTAATCGTTCGGAAGGGGCAGTTTGAATACATCTCCTGAACAAAACCTTCTGAAATCAAAAAAAACTGGCCCGCAACAGCATCAGCCTACCATTTCCATCCACCGTCAGCACGGTTCGCGAAAACGTCCCACCATCCCCAATGCTTCGAAGAAACCAGGCGGAGACGTGCCTGAGTCCTCTTCCTCACCTCCTGTGAAGTTGATGAATGTTGAGAAGCAAAAAATGGCTGGGCCTGTAGAAAATCTGCCTGACCTGGCCTAGAAAGAAACCCATGTCTTGGAGGTGGTATACATGTGCATATACACATATATATATATAATGCCAACACCGGATTAATAACCCCCCCCGCCGAGAAGGTAGGGAGGTACCTTCTGACTGGTTTTCTTGATCGCCCCTCAATAATAAGCAACTCTGAACCATAAAACTTTGGATATGGCTTACGTCAATTAGATCTTAATAGAATTCCATTGGATTTGTTGAAATTTCATGGATCAGAAAGGTGGTTGATTAATCAGGGGCAAACCCTGGATATTATTAATGGGGGACATGGGCTCATGGGGGGTACCCTTTGGGAGCTATCCAAACTGATGATTTTTATAAAGATTTTAATTAGAAATCGATCATTTGGGGAATAGTTGTTTTTTGAAATTTT
>Ga0126342_10011309_pt1 | contig 15952 bp, 13 predicted proteins | sample Cyp1metagenome_FD_92528 | JGI IMG/M metagenome (GOLD analysis project Ga0126342, IMG submission 92528) | Coral microbial communities from Lord Howe Island, Old Settlement Bay, Australia - Cyphastrea 1 metagenome | ecosystem: Host-associated > Invertebrates > Cnidaria > Coral ... | reverse complement strand
TTTCATCACGTTTCCTCATCTCCTTCTCCGTCACTGCAATGATGATAATGATGGAAGTTGGTCGCTGGGGTAGCTATCCCAATAGTCCAGGGGTCGGCGGCAGAGGGCGTAGCCCTTTAATAACTTCTACAAAGGTCCTTGGTCTATAAATTGCTCCATTTTCATGACATGCAAAGATCCGGGCATCCCGCCTACACCCGGCGCAGGGCTCCAATGGCTCCAAGCTTCAGCCAAAAGAGGCATCACAATGAGTTCAGCATTGAAAAAAAACTAAAAATCAGTACAAGACATGGATTTCAGTGATTTCAGCAATGAAAATGAGGCTTTCATTTATTTTCATTTTAGCCACCATTGTGATTTCAGATGATCTCAAATGGTTTCAGCTGATTTGAGAACATGAGGACTTTTTCGGGCAAACATATGGGTTTCACAAGCATTCAAGTAACCATGGCGAAAGTCACTTCTCCGCTCTCGTGTCCCTCCATTTTTGCTAATCGATTCGGCAAGATTGAGCCCATTGGCAAGGGCAACTATTCTATTGCCACTCAAACCGGCAGGGTATGGGTCAAGAGGTTGTCCCTTTTCTTGAACAGAATAATTGACCCCCAAAAACAATGGCTACTAATAGTTTAAAGCATCTAAAAATCCTAAATCTGTGCTTCACAACAGATCTGGCTCGGATCTGGATTTCTGACCTGTTGTTCGTCATGTGATGAGCGTCACGTTGCCAATTGCAAAGTCTTCAGCCGCGTCGATGGGGCGGTACCAAATGGTCGCAGAAAGAAACCAATACCTCCGCCAATCTCGAGAACCAACTTGACACTTGACTGGTGCAAATGTATGATATGCACAATATGTTCAATGATTCATGGACTGCAGTGTCGAACTGTGATCCAGAAATGCTTGCAGAGCCAGAAGTCAGTGCGTTGGTGAATGAGAACGGCCACCACCGACTGCCACCACCGCATAATCCATTGATTAATTTGTTGTGCTGAACATTGAGCTTGTCCAGCGGCGCACCCACCCACCAGGAGGACCAGCAGCACCACAGGGCAAGCTACGTCAGGTTCTTGGTTCACAACATCTCTCATCTTTCAAATGTGCAGATGGGACACGAGAGACAAACAAAAAGTACCAAAAAGCCGTCGTTACTGGGATGAAACGTCCGCCTGCCAAGCTCATCACATCCACGATGTGCAGAAATCTGGGACCCAGGCTTTTGTAGCACAAGTAGGTCAACGTACCTCCAGTTGCAAAGAGGCTGAACGTTGGCCGCAAAGACGCATCCTCTGAACTGCAACCGCAAAATACATCAAAATACCATAAATATCAATAAATAAAAGAGACTTGCTACCAACTCGAACTATACATGACCGGAAAAAATCCAGCATCATCCAGCATCCCTCTCCCAGGGGTTGGACAGGTCACTTTGGAGATTGTCAGTGTTACTGTGACTTCAAGTTTGGGATCTCTCATGCTTCAAGCCCAGTCCTGCCTCCAAGGGTCACAACAAGCACCACCTCCAGCACTTGCCTTGGCAGCCACTTAAACCAACCATGGGTCCGTGGCAGTCATCAGCTCAACCACATTTGGGCGACCCCAACGGAGGAATCACCTCGTCCACAAAGAGCAAGGGCTTTAGGATCCACTCGAAGACCTCCGGGCAGCTCTTCTATCCCTAGTATCACTCTGGCCGAGCTATAGTTGTTGAAACATCTGAAGTGTTGGCCAAGTTGGGGATGATTTCCCATCTTGTGGTCTAGACCTTCACTCATGCTGAGGTAGCCTGAGGCTGCTGTAAGCCGTTTAATCCACCTCTCCATGCAAACGATTCCCGTTGAACCCTGCCGTTCTCCAACCTTGCCCACTGGACCAAGGATGGCCAGCAAGGGTCCTCTGAGCAGGATCACCACCACCTTGCACAAATCAGCGGAGCCGCCCAGGCAAATGGCCTCCAACATCCAACCCTCAGCCTTTGAAGGCGGAAACATCAACAACCGGCAGTGCAGCAGCGAAAATCTTTAAAATGACCACTGCTGGTGCTGGTTCTTCCACGGTCTCCGCACCAGCGTCGCAAGGCAGTTCAGCAACAGCCGCCGGCGCCCTTCCGTGGTCTCCAAAGACTCCTGAAAGGCGCAGCAACACCTGGCAGACCCACAGCACGGATATGTTGATGGAAAGGAATAGCATCAGAGTCTTGATCCATACTTGAATCATACACATTGGCTCGTGTGAATATATATAGTTCACTTTAAATCAGCTGGATTCGGATTCATGTGCTATCCCATGTGAGAACAATAATTCTCCCATTGCCTCTGGTGTTTTTCCTTTCAGCGCTCATGCATCCCCGGGTGCACAGTCAGGGCACCGTTGGCATAGGGTGCAGGGGTAGCAAACCTGTGCACAGCTGATGATGCAAGGACGGGCGACTGAAGGCATCGATGTAAGGGCAAACCTACAAGAAACCATGGTCTCTACATGTGTTTACGCCCTAAATCGGTTTCCTGATAATTTTCCTCTCAAACAATTCTGGGAGTGCTGCAATGCTGCCACCCATCACACCTCCTCAGGCTCAATGGGGTGGTAGGCTGCGGCAGGCACCTCCTTTAATCACCGGAAATTCTGCGATTCATCGGCAGGCACCTCCAACACATCCCGGTGACCCCATCGGCATCAAGGCCCCAACAGCAGCTTGAAACCTGAGATCAAGACAATTGGATTGCGACAAGGCCCGTGGCCTTGTCGCATCCCGAGCATCCCGAGCCCAAGCCAAGACTTGGTGACGTTTGGGATTTGGATTTTGTAACTCCAGTCATGACAAGATTCCAACAATTTCACCTAAGCTTCAAAAGTGCCATTGACGAGGTGTGCGGGCTGTTCCTTTTGCTGACAAACATCAATTACAAGTTACAAGGTTTGCTTTATATCCTTACCCGCTATTGTTTAAGCTCACGCTGTCGAGCCTCAAAATATATACCGTCAATTCTCACGTTGCTTCAGTCTTCTGACAGGATCAAGCCTCAACACGGTAACAAGGACCAATTCAAAAATACACGCTGCACTTTTCAAACGTTTAGCTTGGGGTCTCATGTGCAACCGTTTTGAGGTGTAAACAGCCCCCATTCCTTTCAAAGCCTGTTTACTGTGGGCTTCCGGACATCAGACCAAAGTGCGTCTCCAGCTTATGTGCTCGGCACCAGTGGCACTGATTGGCTTATGTTCCTCAAGATTAATGTGCCAAACCCGATATATAATATATAAACATATATAAACCATCCCAATTATCAACCATTTGGGGTTCATTTATTGGGCGTCCCGTTTATTGTATGCCACTTCTGTCACAGACAGTCTCAATTCCACGGAAGATATTGGCTCTGCATCTGACAACAATTTTAGTAATGGCTCCAACCTGAACGCCTACACGACAATGCCCCGTTGAGAAGTTGTTTGAGACCCCCATTTCATGTGCATAGCTGGAAGTCATCCAAACCCAAAAAAAAGCTCGACACACCTCTCAATCTGCCATATGTTCGAAGTCTTTCTATCACCTTCAATCGGTTGTTTCTGCTTCTACCGCCTGCCAGATGGCTTGAGCCGAGCATCAGATTTGCTCAGGCTGCACGCAAACTGGAACCCTGACCTGCCCCTGCAAACCATTGCAAACCTTCCCCCATCGTGTCATGCCTTTTTATGCATGTGATTTTTTCCTGAAAAATTGGGTGACCCAAAAGTTGATTGTTGATGTTCCATTTTTAATCGCAAGGTTCGGGTCGTCTTTGGATAACCCCATTTTGCTAGCCATCTGACCCGAATAAAGTTAGGAAGTTGACGAAGCGCCCAAAGTTCTCGAGCGAAGAAGAAAACATGGTCCACGCCACCAGCAGGCCCGTCCTTTTCCACATATTGGCACTGGTCGGCCGAGCTTCCAAAATCGCAGAGGTGCAGAAATCGCCACGCCTCGGGGTAACACCCTGGCTTGGGGATCTTCGCAGTTGCCCCCCAAAGAGATAGCAGAATCAGTCGCCATCGAAACAAGCAGGAAACGACACCCCTCTAGATTCAAGGCTTAAACGGCCTAGTGTGGACATCGATTTTGTGGGGCTCTTCAGGTCAGATCTGGGGTAGACGTAGCTGGAAAACTATAGGGTAGGATCCGACATTTGGTGCATTCAGGCAGCTAGGAAGCTTGTTGCTTCACCCAGACATCCACCATGATCGCTTGGCCATTCAACAAGCTCCTGGGGGTCATGAGTCGTACGTGGATATTTCCCGGTGTTGATTATAGAGGTTATATCAATTATATCCCAACTTATGAGGATGATTGCCATAGCTATGAAGTTAATTATAAACTTGTACCGAGTTATACCCATGAAAGTCACACCAAGTGCACTCCCAAGTATGGTCCCATGCCCAGCGCCGCTCCCGTTGAGCATGGTGATGGCGTTCGCCGCCTCCTCAGCTGTGGAATAGGACACCCCTCCGGTGCCAGCGCCTTTGCCGCTGAAGCACTCTACCCAGGTCGTCTTGCCTGCCTCGCCAGTAAAGAAAGGTGCCGAAAGGGTGCCAATGTGAATATGTCATTATCATTTCATGATCTTTATTTCATGATCTTTACATAGCCTATCATAGCCTCCAAAGATCTCCAAAGATCTCCATTTGGGCCATTTGGAAAGTAGATTCACCTGCAGCCGTGGCCTGGTTCATATGCTCCTGCAAGGCTTTCCATTGTGTTCCTTCGGGCAGGTTGCCAATCCAGCACTTCAACGATGGGTCCACCTTCAAGCCGTTCTTGCCCTGCCACTCCACGGCTAAGTCGGCTAAGTTCGTGCAGTCAGATGTCAAAAGTCGAAAGTTTCATGGATTGTCAAGGTTCATGTGCAGCAAACATTAAGTTGGATGGTCACACCGGCATGCCATCTTTCCTGTTTTCTTGCCAACTTCGAGCAAAAAAAAACGTTCAGAAAGGATTGAACAAGGGTTCAAGACACCAAACCCGAAAATTATCGTCAACCAAATTTCACAAGCTCAGAGTTACTGTTTCAAGAGTCCAACTGGAAGATTCATCCAAGCGTCGGAACAAATTTGAAGCCCCGTCATGCCACATTTAGCCAAGAACTAATGGATGGGTCAGAACATGAGTAGGGAGTCAATTGGAAGGAAACCAATTGCAATCAGGCAGTCCATTCATTTCGCGCATGGCGATGCTGCAGATCCTGGAAAAGTCCTTTGGACAGAGGTGAAACTTTCTACGAGTGGCCACCGGCCCCATGCATTCGACGTGAATTTGACGATCCAAACGGTCTCCACACAATTTGTTGGCTCGCTGTTCCTATCATCGCCTCATCAGGTGGTGCCCCACAATGGGTACAACCAGAGGAGCTCAAGGGCAAGCCGCAAGAACGGCACAACTTGGGTCCTGCCACGGAGCCCTGCATGACCTGCACCGTGGTGCTAAAGGATGTCATGGAATGCAGCCTCTCACAGGTCAGTCGCAGTTCGCAACGATCGCTCCTCAACCTCTGCGGGTAGGGCCGATACTGCACCTGCCCAGGCACCTCGGTGGAATTCTCCATGTGGCTGCGGAATCGGCTGATGAGTCCGTCGGCCCAACGTTGATGCTGTTGGAGACTTAAGGCCTGCAAGTCCAAGGTGCGGTCTTCTGCGATGATGGAAATGAGAAGATTGAGATCCAAGCGTTGCCCACTTTTGGGGCGACGGCATAGCACAGGCGGCGTCTCAGCAGCCTGCCTTGTGACTGGCGTCACAATGCCCATGCAAATGTCCTGGATGTTCGAAAGGGGGAAAACGCCTGCGTTCTTTGCCGCAGCATGATCCTTCCAAACAATCGCCTTGAGCCCATCATCAAATTCCACATATCGCCTCTTCGCCCTGCCATTTCGACACCACTTCAGGAAAAATGCGGCTTCCAGTGGTGTAGACGTAGCCATCACCCCAGTCGAGGTGGATCCAAGACGATTCCGTAGGGCGCTGCTGCCTTTCCGCTTATTTTCGCTGACCTTCCGAGGGCTGGGACTTGGTTCCCTGCGGGGCGTCTTCTTATCCGAACCTGCCGTGCAGTGGAAGTCGTCCTGGGGAAGCAACATCATGGATGTTTTCCAGGGAAGAAGGTTGACCCCACCATCAGCGATCATGGACAGCGATGGAGCTGAGAGGGCATCTGTATGCAGGTGGTAGATCTGGATTTCAATGGCCTGCAAAGGTCGCATTGTGTGGTTCAACATTTTTTGGAAAATGTTGGGCCCACAAAACATGGAACCAGGTTTGATTTTCTGCGTACGTGTGATGTGTGATTCGTGGTGTTTTTCTCGCCGGTTAGAACAGCAGGGTTCTCAAAGCCAATTCGACGGCAATAATTAGCAGCCAAATGACAAGGAAGTAAAACAAAATGGTTGATAAAACCAAGAAATATTACTGATTTATCTCGTAGCCTGACCATGTTGCCATGTCGACAATCATCTCAACTCCACATGACAAAATCCGCTCCAGTTTGCTTTGAGCCTACGGGCCTACTTTTTTTGTTGGTGAAGTGGCTGCTTCAGGGCTTGGGGGGGAGTCCACATTTAGGTTCGGTAAATACTATGGTGGCTGGGTAAATACCTGTGATCAAAAGCTGGTATTTACCATGATAAACCCCGCCTTGATTGCTGGGTGAATCCCGTTGATTGGTAAATCCTTCTGGTACCCTGGCCATGGAAAATGGATGAATTTGCCTCTCGATGGTGAAAGTTTTCCAGCCATGCTTGGAAGAGGGCACCATCTCAGAGGAATCCCAAAATTGTAATATAAATAGTGTATATCATTCAACTTTTAGAACCAAGGGTAGGTAGATATCAACCAAAAGTGATTGAAAGTCAAAGGTAAGAGAATCACCTGAACAAAGAAAAAGAATAGAACGCTCACTACCGGATGTAGAACATGAGATAGATGGAATCTCAACCAGCCTGCTTGTCCAGTGAGAAACAATTCACAGGCAGTTGGAACATGTTGGAAATGTTGGGTCTTGCGGCCGAAAAGAGGTTTCCAACTACTTGCTGCATCTGTTTGCACAACGCCCTGCCTGAGGCTGTCCACTTCGGCGCACCTTCAACATCAAGGGACTGAGTTGCGCTTGCTTGCACAAGACCAGGCGATTGTTGTAGTGATCCACAGTGCGACCCTGGATGCCATCCATTTCCACCTCAAAATTGCCCAACATATTGGATTTCCCAACTGCCAATTCCACCTTGCGCTGCAAACGCTCCAACAACTCCTTCATCAGCGCATCCTGGGAAGGTCGACGGACCAAATCCGTGACCAAATCCATGTCGTTCAGGCCGCGCTTCATGAAGAAAATCATCCGTCGACGGAAAGGGGCCCAATCGATGGCAGTCACCTGTCCGATGCGGGCAAAGACGAAGATCATTAGCCTTCCCATGTCATGCACTTGGTCCTTCAGAAATCCCAAGCTCTGAAGCATCACTGGGGTGGCAGGTGAGAATTGGTCCTTGGTGTGACCAAGCAGACCTTCCCAAGGCTCCAGTACTGCGGACAAGGGAGTGTCACTAATGATGAAGCTATTATCCAGTAACTGAAAAGTGTTCAAACCCAGGAAGAAGCACATGGGAAGGCCCTTGTGCTTCCGGATGGGTTGCATGCTCATGATGTTGCGGCTGGGCTGTTTTTTCCCTGCATTCAGATTCACCACTTCCAACTTGCCAACGCTCACCTCCAGCCACTGGGCAATCCTATAGCCTGGATGGCCCTTTTGGATGACTTCAAGGGTGATGTTTTTGATGGAGGTGGATACCACTGGCTGTCGTGTTCGCATCCTTTTCCGGCTCAATGATCTCGGCTCCAAATCCTCTGGCCGCTCTTCATCGACCAAAGTGCCTGGCTTGCACTTAGTGTACCAAAAGCCGTCCTCGGCAGGGTTGAACTTGTTGAACCATCGGATCATATCGGATCCATCGGTGCTCACCGGGGATTTCGAGATCATCAGATGTCATCGGTATTCAACAAAAAACGAAAATCATTGAAAATCATCAAAAATCACACCCTACCTTTGCTCCACCCCGGTCCTGAGCCACCAAAAAGAAGACTTGGAAACCATGAAACGTCACCTTGACCTGCAAGGTTTGGGGTCTTGGCCTTTCCTTCGTTGACCTCTCCTTGGGACTGGCCTCCATGATCTCAGTAGTGTTGACCTCTGAGGTGGGTGAAGCATCGACAGCTCTGCGATCGCGGGCTTGCATGCGCCAATCAAGGATGTCCTTTAACTTCAACATCATCTGCATTTCAGTGACCTCATCCATAGCTCGAGTATAGACCTCACTCTGAGCCTCACTGGCCTCACCTTGCGCCAGGTCTTTCGCACGGTTCACCGCCACAATGTACCTCTCCCGCAACCCAGCACGGTGCTGCAAGTCTTCCGCACAAAGCTCCCGGTTGGGAATTTTGCAAATGATGTGGACTGCCTTGGTGGCATGCTGCCACCAAGCTCTTACCAAGCTGCGCCGACTTGCCGAGGAACCAGCCTTTGCATCTCTGATAGCTATGGCTGGACGCGACAACATCAGGGTGTCCTTCAGTGCAAAATTCTTCACATAGGACAGCAAAGCATTGACAGATCGCAACTGCTCTGAATCTATGGCAACGTCCAAGGAATAGACCACCACATCAGCATCACGCAAAGGAGCTTTCTGGGCCTTGGTGGCCTCATTGTTCTTGTTGGCAGTGATATGGGCATTCAAGCCCGCAGGAAAGACGATGTACTGGTGGTAGTCCAATCTTTCCCTGAAGGTGGGCCCTTCCATGTACCTCCGCCGTGGGTGGGATGGAGGATAGAGCTCCATCAATTTCTCCACCACACAGGCAGAGAATGTTTCTCGGAGATTCAGCCGCTTGAAGTGAGCGAAGACCTCCTCACCTGGCAAAAACAAAAAAAAAGTGGTCACTTCAGTGAGGAACCTGGTAACCTCAATGACAGTAGTCAGTGCTAGTCCGTACTATCTGATTATCTCATTCCAGGTCTTTTTCCAGGCCCAGCCTGATGGAATGGAGGGAAAATGCCGATGTGCCTGGTCCAGGTCCCAATAGATCGACATCCTCCTAGCAACAATCGTCTGGCTGAAGAGCGGGTCTGCCAGATTATCCACCGTGTGCCGCCAAGTGCCAGTGGTCCGCTGGGAATTGCTGTCCTCATTGGCAAAGACCGCACAGTAGCCCAACTTGAAACCGCAGGCAAAGGGCACCGCTTGCGTCTTGGAATCCTCCAGCCGCACATGGAAGTTGGAAATATTCACCTCAATCATCTCTGCTACCTTCTTCATGAGGTCCTGCTTCAGCCGAGTTTGTACATGACTCAGCCAGCCAGTGGCAGAGCCATCCTCAGCGGCTTTGTTCTTCTTTTGCGGTTTTAGCTCAAGGACCTTCATCACTAGATCCACCAACTTGGATTTGCACTGCTTCACATGACTGTAGGACCAGTCGGTGGTATGAGCCCCAAAGACCAAACATACATTTTTGATGAGGATCTGCAACGACACATTGCCCCCAGGATTGAAGACATCCAGGTACAGGTGGATGGACAGCTCATCAATAAAGCCGCCTGTGAGCGTCAGTGGGAGGTGCAAGGAATCAAAGGCATGACCTACGATGGCGGCCTTTTTCAACAGGAATTGACCCGTCGCTGCATCCACGTGCAGGTTGCCCTCGTCCACCTTCAAAAAATCACCCACCTTCTTGTCGAAGAACTGTTTGATGATAGCATCCATGCGAGCACATGTGAGCAGGTGCGAACTGGAGAAGTGGCTAGTTTACAGCCTATTGTTTTCATCTTAAAGCTCATGAACTCTGCGGAGTTCTTTGACGCCGAGGTGAATTGAGGGTCCTAGGTGTTCCATTGATGTTCCTAACACACGAAAAGACCGTTTCAGACACATGCGAGAGAGAACACATACATTTCGAAGGCCTATCTGCAGACTGATATCCTTGCCAAAAAAATGCGCTACGCTTGTTCAAACCACCATGGTGATAAAGCTGGTGCTTGTTTTGCGATCCGAAATTCAGTATCGTCTTCATGACCTCATTGCTATTGAACCTTGAGCAATACGATTGTGAAGCACTGTCTTCAAGCATACCTCATATGTTCTACTTACCGGCGCACAGCAGAATGCACCTTGCCAATCCAAGCACTACCTTCACACCATCCGGCTGGGTTGCAAAATTTGCTCCCTAGATCATCATAAGAAATGGTGACATTCGTGGTGTGGTGAGGTCATTCCAAGTTGAGCCTTTCCGAAGCCTTTGCCTTTGCCCCACTTCATGAACCTTGGCTCAGCACTGGACTTGGGGATCCAATGCACCATTGAGCCTTCCCAGAATCGGACATGGCAATGACAAACTAGCATTGCTGATTGAAAATCCTCTTTAAATGGAACCGCAGGTGTGTGCATATATATATGCATCTGCGTATGTTAGGTGCAATGTATGCATATATGGGGAATCTACGGGAATCTTCCATTGCCATCATCTTCGTTTTATCAAAGCTCCACGACGCCAAGGCAGGGGGCATGGGCTGCCAGGGCGACCAGCCACCACCTTTGCCATCCTTACCTTTGCCCCATCCGCCCCAACCCATGGCGTCGTCGGGCACCTCGGTCAAGCGCCCTTCACAGCCATTCACAGCTTCAAAATCTTTGAATTATGTTGAATTATGTTGAATTTCCTGAACTTTCCTTTGTTTTTGTGGCGAAAACTTGTAAAGCTTTCCATTTTTTCATCGTATTGAAGTTGGCCCCCTCCCTCATCATCCTCACAATGTGCCATGCACCATGTCACATCCGCACTGGCACTGAGGCCGTTGAGGCCCCGACTTGAAGCTTGGGCCGCCAGGTGATCCACTCTTTTTAGCCAAATTTATCGCGGAGAGTCATGAGATGAGAAAATGTCAACGCTGCTGGCATTCCATAGTCCCCTTTTAGGATATGTGTGTGTGTGTGCGCGCTGTCGATCTAAGAATGGTTCAAAAATAATGTCATAATCCCAACTTAATTACAGTAGAAAATCCATGTCCATCATCTATTCTGGGTGAATAAACTTGAATGAGCCGTAGCACTAGTTCCTCACGTGTGCAGGCACACTCTGGTTTGGTGTTGTGGTTTCCTTGCTTCTGTCAGGGCATCCATGTTCCCATATGTTCACTCCAAGCTAGTTTTTTGAAACGTTTTTTATGGCCGTCGAGTGATGGCTGGGCTGTCCCGCTCTCCACAGGTTAGGACTTGCCATCGCCCAAGGCTAAGCTGCAGTGGTATGAAACCATCCCCACGCATTAATAGTTGTGAAATGTTATGAATGGGATCCCTACGGACTATGTAATCGGCTCAAAGCGTTTGCCTTTCAGGCCACGAGACCGAAACAGGCAGAATTCACTGCGAATCTTTGGCCAATTCAGTCGTTGAATTCAACCAATGATCTCTTGTGGGTTCCCCCTAACACAGATGTTTGCACAGTTTGCACCTAGAAAATCGTAGGAACGGAACGCAAAGTCAAATATCCCAAATATCCCAAATATCCCAAATATCCCAAATGGCCACCATCTCACTACATCGCTTCACGCCCACCTCAGGCGCAGTAGCTGAGCAGGCTGAGCATCACGTGTGACACGGGACAAGTGACATCGCCCCTTGGGCGCTGACCATGGCTCGGTGCCATCCCGGAAGTCCTCCTCGCTCCAAGCACTAAGGCGCACCTTGGGATGGCGGCCATCCATTCCTCTGCGAGTATCAAAGGAACATCCGACTCTATGATAATCTATGATAGTTATGACTCTATGACTCATGAGTTATAAATGACTGTTCTCTCTTTTTGCCGGTTACAACGGTTACAAGTTGCCGGTTGCTACAGGTTTTAACCGCCATTTCCCCTCAAGCCCCGCCGCCATTGAAAACGGCCTTCTGCGAGTCCGTTAGCTCCACATGCGCCAAAGCCAGGCTTTTGGGCGCGGGACTCGGCTCGGTGTTGGGGGAGCTCACCCTGTGACAGGGGCCACCGACAAAATATCCCAACAAATATGGCAATATATAAAAATAGCCAAAACTTATATATATATATACATACATATTGGGTAAGGGTTAAAACCTATGAAATTACCATTTGGGTGTGTCTGAAAATATTGTGTACCCCTTTTTACCCAATGGTTAATGATCATTATCCCTATTAAATGGCTATAATTGGGAATATAAAAATAGCCAAAACTGGTGTTGAAACTCGAACTATTCAAAACTGGCGCCAAAATGGCCAACAATTGACCTTGTGAAATTGGGTGATTTATTTCGATAAGATGTTTTGGGCACACCAACTGGAGCATGCCATGAACACCAGCTACCCGAATGAATGAGCATGTCTCATGTGAGCTTACTGGGAAAAATTGGAATCTAACTATTTCTGTAGACACTGTGGGACTGTGGGATGCTTCCATCTTGAACTATTGATTTTGGATACGAATCACCGCTCCCGCGTATCCGTCAGCCCATCTACCAATGCAAGATGCAATGGGTAAATGCATAATAGCATTGTTTTTGGTATGACTCATTCCAGGACTTTCTGCTACAAAGTCCCTTGTGATCAGTTTATTTTATGACATAGCACTTCAATTTGAGTCAGTGGCAAAACATGTTTGAATCCAACGCCCACATACATCCTGTTCTTTGTGCCCAGCACCCTTGCAACACCCACCCTCCTAAGAGCCATACCCTTTGATCACTGATCCTTGCGCGTCATACTCAGAACCGTGGCAGGGACACCTCGCCGATCAGTTCCATGGCCAGTGGAACCCGCAACATCTCTACTTAGCATTCCAAACTGAGCATCTGTTGAAACCCCCTCCAGGTTTCTGCCAGTCCTCCAAGCGGTCCCCGACTGCCCCCGAGTCCATGACACAAATTTGTTGACCACACGGTTCCAATTGGCAAGGCAGCCAAGATGAGTGCACCTGTAGGTTCTCAGTTTGCCGATGTCAACATGTCACGAGGTTCACCACAGTGGGCATCTTGTCAAAGAAGCGTGGTTCTGAAAACCATCATTTCTGGTTATTTTTAACGTTGAAACATCCCATGTCGGGGCAATGTGACAAGCGCATTGACAAGTCACAACAGATAAGAACAATACTAGGTAGTGCCGGGCCAGTGCTGGGGCGGAAGTTTCGAAAATGTAAAACCACTATAGGAAGAAGGTGGCTTATAGGAAAATTTGTGAAATGCAGAAGCAACGAAGTGTTGAAGTTGTGAAGTGCATCAACGTATCAGCAAATGCCTGTTGAGATGCCAATGGAAGGACATGAAAGAATCCATGCACAACTAACTGAATGAATCAGTGAACCAGTGGGTCGATGAATCATGAACCAATGAAACGATGAATCAGTGAATCGATGAAGGAACGAAGCAATGAATCAATGAATCAAAGGATGAATCAATCGATCAACAAAGCAAGAAATCAGTGAAACAATGAAGCAGCGAACCAATGAACCAATGAATCAATGAACGAGTGCAGTAGGGAGTCGATGAATCAATGAGTCAATGAACCAATGAATCAAGGAATCATGAACCAGTGAAACAACGAATCAATGAATCAAAGAAGCAACGAATCAACGAACCAATGAATCAATGAAACAACGAATCAATGAGTCAATGAACCAATGAACCAATGAATCAATGAATCAGTCAAATGAATCCGTGAATGAACAGATGAACAAATGAATGACTTGATGGATGGGTGGAGGTCAGGAACTCGTCTGCACACTCAAAACTGACTCATCTGCACACACCCTTTTCATTCCATTCTCTGCGCACTCAAAGTCATTCAAAATTGACCCATCTGTACACTCAGGTCTGGGATGGGGTTGGGGTGGGGTGGGGTGCCAATAACGTTCATATACGTTCATGTTTCCACGCACACAGAAGCAGCACAAACTCACCGTGCTTTGGGCTGGGGTCGGGTAGCGACATGTAGATTACAATCTAATATAGATAAAAACGGAAAGGATTGCAGTAAAAAAGAAGAGTAACGATGTATGATCAAAGACTGGAGAACCTTCGCGTGCAAGGACGAGTCAAACGAGCGCGTGCACAGACGAGCTAAAGGCGCATGTACAGACGCGGCGCTAACCTCGGTGGATGGATGGATAAGTGAGCTACTTTCCTTTGTTGAGTTACTTCTTCAGTGGGCGACCCCAGCGGCTCCGTTGGGAGGGAGCGACATGGAAGCGAAGACAGGGTGGACGGAGGGGAAACCGTGGGAAATAGCTTGGGGAGAGCTCCGTCAGTAAGGAGCGGTGGACGGACGGGAAACCGTGGGAAATAGCGTGGGGAGAGCTCCGTTGGGAAGGAGCGGGATGGAAGCGACGACAAGGTGGACGGAAGGGAAACCTGGGAAATAGTTTGGGCAAAGCAGCTCTTACAATGCGTTTAGCAACCTCCAACTGCAATCCCGCATCGCACAAGAGTAGCAGTCTAAAATTACCTTTTGTGCAGCTGTTACAAGAGCCACATTACCCGAAAAAACGCAGGGGTCCGCGCCCGAGAGTGTTTTCACCCGTGAATTCACACGCTTCCGAAGTGTTACACTTCCCAATTACTTGATGATGATGTGGTTGACATGATGATGTGGTTGACATGATGTGGGAATGCTAACCATTAGAGTCGGCGGCAACTCCGAAGTTTTCTATCTAAGTTTCCTTTGAACAATAAGAAGGAAAGAAGAAGAAGAAAGAAGAAGAAGAAGAAGGGAAGAAGAAGGCAAAACAAGAAGAAGAAGAAGAAGAGAAGAAAATCATCATCATACTATGATGTTTACCATCTCCTGGGCGGTGATCATACCCCGCATCCGAAATATGAAGAAAGTATGACCAGGCCAACCCTTCAGACTCCCGCTCCGCTCGAAGGGCGAAATTTCGAATGGCACCTCCATCCTCGCGTCGCATTATTGCTGGAAAACCACCGAAAAATCTCATGCGTTTGATATTGTGAGTAAGGATTGTGCTCTATCTATCTATCTATCTATCTAATCTAATCTCATCTAATCTAATCTAATATAATATAATCTAATCTAATCTATCTATCTATCTATCTATCTATCTTTTCTTTCTTTCTTTCTGTTTTTCTTTCTTTCTTTCTTTCTGTCTTTTTCTTTTCTTTCTTTCTTTCTTTCTTTCTTTCTTTCTTTCTTTCTTTCTTTCTTTCTTTCTTTCTTTCTTTCTTTCTTTCTTTCTTTCTCTCTTTCTCTCTTTCTTTCTGTCTTTCTGTTTTTCTTTCTTTCTTTCTATCTGTTCTTTCCTTTCTTTCTTTCTTTCTATCTATCTATCTATCTTTCTTTCTAACTTTCTATCCTTCTATCTTGCCATCTATCTTTCTATCTGTTCTTTCTTTTCTATGTTTCTATCCTTTCTTTCTTTCCTTTTTCTCTTTCTTTCTTTTTCTGTCTTTCTTTCTATCTATCTATCTTTCTTTATTTATTTCTTTCTTTCTTTCTTTCTTCCTTTCTTTCTTTATGTCTTTCTTTCTTTCTGTCTTTCTTTCTTTATTTCTTTCTTTCTTTCTTTATTTCTTTCTTTCTTCCTTTCTTTCTTTATGTATTTCTTTCTTTCTGTCTTTCGTTCTTTCTTTCTTTCTTTCTTTCTTTCTTTCTTCATTTCTTTATTTCTTTCTTTCTTTCTTTCTTTCTTTCTTTCTTTCTTTCTTTTTTCTTTCTTTCTTTCTATCTGTTCTTTCCTTTCCTTCTTTCTTTCTATCTATCTATCTTTCTAACTTTCTATCTTTCTATCTTGCTATCTATCTTTCTATCTGTTCTTTCTTTGCTATGTTTCTATCCTTTCTTTCTTTCTGTCCGTTCTTTCTTTCCTTTTTGTCTTTCTTTCTTTTTTCTGTCTTTCTTTCTTTCTTTCTTTCTTTCTGTCTGT